>Ga0255782_10000648_pt1 | contig 31239 bp, 21 predicted proteins | sample 101ome_26_FD_179980 | JGI IMG/M metagenome (GOLD analysis project Ga0255782, IMG submission 179980) | Coastal salt marsh microbial communities from the Groves Creek Marsh, Skidaway Island, Georgia - 101408AT metaG (version 2) | ecosystem: Environmental > Aquatic > Marine > Intertidal zone >...
CCTAGTATTACTCAAACGGTGACGACGTCTGTTACTCCAAGTGTGACTGCAACACCAACAATTACACCTACAACAACTATAACACCATCGGTTACACCTTCAGTTACGACTACAGTTACACCAAGTGTCACACCTAGTATTACGACATCAGTAACGCCTACAACAACTATAACACCATCGGTTACACCTTCAGTTACAACTACAGTTACTCCAAGTATTACTCCTAGTATTACGACATCGGTAACACCATCGAATACCACAACACCTACTGTTAGTGTTTCTGTTTCTACAACACCATCAACATCAGTATCGTTGTCACCAACAGTAACTCCATCTGTAACCCCTACAACCACACCATCAATCACTGTTAGTCAAACGCCTGGTGCGTCTATATCGGTAACTCCAACAACTTCTGTTACTGTAACAGTGAGCCCAACTATGAGTCCATCAGTATCTCTTACACCAACTAATAGTGTATCTGTATCCCCTTCTTTGACACCTTCAAACACACCGACAACAACTCCTTCTGTAACTATTAGTCAAACACCTGGGGCTTCTATATCAGTGACACCGACAGTATCAGTTACTCCAACGGTGACGCCATCAGTATCACCATCAATAAGTCCTTCTATTAGTGTTAGTATAACTCCTTCGATAAGTGTTAGTGCGAGTGTAACACCGACAACAACTGCTTCTGTAACTATTAGTCAAACACCTGGAGCTTCTGTATCTGCAACAGTAACACCATCAGTCACATCTACGGTTACACCATCAGTGAGTCCGTCAGTGAGCCCATCTATTAGTATTAGTGCAACACCTTCAGTTAGTATTACTCCAAGTGTAACAAGTTCTATTACACCTTCAGTTACTCCTTCGGTAACAACAACTGTTTCAACATCAATCACACCATCAGTATCGATTTCACCGACGGTATCGGTAACTCCTGGAGTTAGTATAACTGCGACTCCATCTATAACTGTTTCTAAATCAGTAAGTGCAACACCATCAGTATCACCCACCCCATCGATTAGTATTACTAGTTCAGTTACACCAACTTCATCAGTAAGTGCGACACCTTCTATTACTATATCTAAGTCGATAAGTGCTACCCCATCAGTGAGTCCAACACCTTCAATTACTATTTCTAAATCTGTAAGTGCAACGCCATCTGTGACAGTTACACCATCAATTACTATTTCTAAATCTGTAAGTGCTACACCATCGATTAGTATTACTAGTTCAGTTACACCAACACCAACAGTGAGTCCAACTCCTTCGATTACAATATCTAAGTCAATTAGTGCAACGCCATCGGTGACAGTTACACCATCGATTACTATTTCTAAATCAGTAAGCGCAACGCCATCTGTATCACAAACCCCATCGATTAGTATTACTAGTTCAGTTACACCAACACCAACAGTTAGTCCAACTCCTTCTATTACTATATCTAAATCAATAAGTGCCACACCATCAGTGAGCCCAACACCTTCAATTACTATATCTAAGTCAATAAGTGCGACTCCATCAGTGAGTTCAACACCATCGATTAGTATTACTAGTTCAGTTACACCAACACCAACAGTTAGTCCAACTCCTTCTATTACTATATCTAAATCAATAAGTGCGACGCCATCGGTATCACCAACTCCTTCTATTACAATATCTAAGTCAATTAGTGCCACACCATCGGTATCACCAACCCCATCGATTACTATATCTAAGTCAATAAGTGCGACTCCATCAGTGAGTATTACACCATCGTATAGTATTACACCGTCAGTTAGTTTGGTACCAAGTGTTACACCAACAAGAACTATAACTCCTCAGCCTTCACCATCGGCTAATTATATTGAAGTATATTTTAGTGCTTGTTGTGAGACAAGTGAAACATCAACATATAAAATGAGTGTTAACGCTACTGTTGCAAATGAAATTTCACAATCAATATTTGGTGGTCGTTCAACATTCTACTTACAAAATCAATTTGGAATCAGTGACCAATGTATTATTTTCTATGAGCCCCCAACAGGTCTTGAAAATAATTTAGGTGTCTTTAACGGACAATTAATAGATAGTACTGGAAATCCATGGGGAGGTGACCCATCATTAGGATATCAAGATTGTTCGATTTGTACCTCTGCTGAGGAGCATCCATGTGTCTCACCAACTTATTATCAATTAAAATTAGTAGGTTATAACGGAGCTTCAGGTTGTAGTTTACAAGAAACTATATACGTTGCACAGTCAACCATAGGTAGTATTACAAATGGTAATTATGTAAAAGTAAGTCAAGATTCTAATTGTTACCAAGTTATTGGAACAACTACTACTACACCAACATATTCAATTACTTCACAAAATTCTGATTGTCAGTTCTGTGATACTGGTATAGTGGCTGTGACACAAGTTATTGACTTTACATTACCTCAATGTCAAACAGACCCAAATACCACATACTATGCTGACACAACAGGATTATCTACTAAACCTGCGGTAAATGAGTTTATACTCGGTGATGATGGTAACTGTTATTTGGTAAATTCATACGCAATTAATCAGACAACTACTATTACTGCAACAGGTGGTCCTTACTCACTATGTAATGGATGTCTAAGTTAAAATAGTTTTTTTAAAAAAGTAAAGTTCTTTTTAAGAGTAATTTACGACAAGTAAACTATTTATTATTAAAACTGTTTAATGGCTCAGGTTGTTTTAAGATTAACATTAAGTTCCAATGCGATTGGACCTTTCGATATATATACGGGTTCTACATCCACCACACCGATACTAACAGGTCAAACAAGGGACCAATTGGTTGCGGGTGTGGTTTATAATTTCCCCGCGGAACCTACAGGAACAACTTATAATTTATTTTTCCAAAACAAACAACCTGATTGTAATGATGAAACAGTATCTAAGAGTATAATCATATATGGTGAGTTGAATGTTATTGATTTATCGGTTGTTTATACACCGGGTTCAGTAGTGGCACAATATGTGGCAAAACCTCGAGTTATCCCTACAAGTAATTTAACCATTGCGTTTGATAATGTTTTAAATACTACTACTGGTGGTACGGAAACACTTAGTCCGAGTATTTTGATTGCCGCTAATTCTACAGGAGGAACTGAAACTTTAACTGCCACCACAATAGATTACTACTATGTTGACCAAAATAATATTATTTTTAGTGGTTTTACCTTTAATGGTGTTCCTTCGGATGGTTTTGATTTTGGTGAGAAAATTAAATATGACTTTGATATACCTGTTTCACCAACACCTACACCAACCGTTTCTGTTACACCAACACCATCTTCAGGAGGTGTTACGCCAACACCTTCAGTATCGGTAACTGAAACACCAGGATTAACACCATCTGTTACACCAACGACGACAGTCACACCATCAGTGACTGAAACACCAGGTGTGTCAACTACGCCTTCAGTATCAGTTACACCAAGTATTTCAACAACACCAAGTATTTCAATTACACCAACAACAACAGTTACTCCATCGGTAACGGAAACACCAGGGGTATCAACAACACCTTCAGTGTCGGTAACACCTTCAACATCTGTCACACCAAGTATTTCAACAACACCTTCAGTATCGGTAACACCTTCAATATCTGTTACACCAAGTATTTCAACAACACCGAGTGTTTCAATCACACCAACGACGACAGTCACACCTTCAGTGACTGAAACACCAGGGGTATCAACTACACCTTCAGTGTCTGTTACACCAACAGTTTCTGTGACACCATCGATTACATTGACTCCATCAGTAACGTCAACGGTATCTGTTACGCCAACAGTTTCAGCAACTCCAAGTATTTCAATAACACCAACAATATCTCTTACTCCAAGTGTATCAATTAGCCCAACAGTCTCACTAACACCAACAGTTTCAGTAACACCAACAACTTCGGTAACTCCGAGTATTTCGGTTAGTCCGTCAGTGTCTGCAACTCCTTCGATTAGTGCGACACCATCAGTTACACCTACGGTATCAGTTACACCAACTACTTCGGTCACTCCTACTACTTCGGTAACACCAAGTATATCGATTAGTCCATCAGTAAGTGCAACACCTTCGATTAGTGCGACACCATCAGTGACTCCAACGGTATCTGTTACACCTACAATTACTGCAACTCCTTCAATCTCGGTAACTCCGAGTATATCAGTTAGTCCGTCAGTATCAGTTACACCGAGTATAACTGCCACTGCGTCTGTTACACCTACGGTAAGTATTACTGCAACTCCTTCAGTAACTCCGACAGTGTCAGTAACACCAAGTATTTCAGTTAGTCCGTCTGTATCGGTTACGCCATCTATTACTTCAACAGTTTCGGTGACACCATCGGTAACACCGTCTGTTACTTCATCAGTAACCCCAACGGTAACTCCATCGATTAGTGCCACTCCATCTGTAACTCCATCGTTAACGCCGACTCCAAGTATCACACCTAGTGCGGTTGCAGCTAAGGCGTATATAGTGTATGGTTCACTTGCTGATTTTGCAGGTAACTCAGGTGATTTATTAGATTATATGTTTGACCAGGGTCAATACTCATGGCAAGGATTCCAAGGTAGTACGGGTGGATTTGATGCTAGTGCTGGTGCGGACTGGATGGGTTGGTCAGGTTGGTCAGGAACAACCAATGGTTCCGGAGTAATCGAAACAACGGTGAATCAAACTACATATTTATTTGATGAAGCATATATACCTTCTGGTACACTATCTAATGGTGATACTGTATCACCTGCAATTGTGATACCTATATCGTCTATGAATAATGATACAGAACAAATAGATTTAATTGCGTATGACTACACAAGTAACGGTGGAAGTTATAATACAACTGCATCGAATAGTGGTGTTAGGTCACAACTAATAACATTTGCGGGTAGTAGTGTATTCCCAGCAGGTGACTATAGAGTATATTTTAATGATGCATTATCATCAAATACTAATTACACAAATAACTACTACTTTAAAGGCTCAACATTAGTATAACAACTATTTATAAATAAAAAATACAATGTCATTTAACTATCAAAATCCAACAGCGGGAAATACAACAACAGGACCATGGTCAGTAACATCATTAGATAGAGACTACGGTACCAATTTTAGTGTGTATAACATTGGTGGTTATATGGAAGTCCAAAATCTTTCTGATTTGGAGTATGTCTACTCAGGTACTGGTCAAATATTTAGTTCTGGAAATACAATACCTATTAGATTCTATAAATCACCAAACGTATTACCCGATAAAGTATTTCTATGGAATGATGGAATTTCTTCAGGTCGAAGACGTTTGGGTATGTTGGTTTATGTGCAAGAAAATCAAACAACTTACCAATATACGATTGATAATTATGAGACATTATATAATAATGCGGATTCAGCTGGTTGTATTATTGGTGACCCATCAACGGACACTTATTTAGAAGTAAGAAATAAAGTTGGTATAACGCCAAATGCTGCGGGTCAAGCTTTAATGGATGTTTGGACAGGTTCAACAATTGAAGGTCAAAACGGAGTTACAAGAAATAACGCTCGTTGGAGAGTATTCTGGGGAACTGACTGGCAAATCACAGGAGGAACTTACAACTCAGGAACAGGAACTTTAAGTCTTGATAATAACACAGGAGGAACCATCAATGTTACAGGATTTACAACTGGCGGTGGTTCAGACACATATGTAACAGGTGGGACATATAGTAGTGGAACTACGACACTTACTTTAACTAGAAATGATGGTAATACTGTAGATGTTACAGGATTTACATCAGGAGGTGGTGGTTCACTAACACTTCAAGATGTGACTGATAATGGTTCATCAACGACAAATGGTATTACTGTAGCTACGTTAACTTCAACAGGTGATATAACAATTAATAAAGGTATCACGGCCGGCAACGGTGGTGGTGGTTTAACAGGAAATACTGTTTTTGGTAGTGATGGTCTTGTAGTTAACACAACTGGTGATGAAAATACTGCATTTGGTTACAATACTTTGAGTGGTAATACTGTTGGTAATAATAATACTGCATTTGGTTACGAATCATTAGCGACAAATAATAATGGTGATGATAATACTTCTTTAGGTCATTGGGCTTTATATTCAAATAATAATGGTTCTGATAACGTCGCTGTCGGTTCGTCAGCTTTATTTTCTCAAAGTTCATCAAGTAGAAATGTTGGTGTTGGTAAATCGGCTCTGAGCGTAGTTAATGGTAATGATAATATTGGTATTGGTTACCAAGCGGGTGTATTTACTTCGGCAATACAATCAAATTCAAGTGCGACAAATTCAATTTATATTGGTACTAATACAAAATCTGAATCATCTGGTGGTCAGAATGAATTAGTAATTGGTTTTGGCGCAGTAGGTAACGGTTCAAATACTATTACTCTTGGTAATTCAAGTCACACGGACACTTACTTATTTGGGACCGTTCATGGTGTTCCATACTTAACAGGTGGTTCATACAGTAGTGGGACGTTAACATTAGAAGATGCTGATGGTGGCTCATTTGACATAACAGGATTTTCAACAGGTTCAACTGGTTCTCAAAACTTACAACAAGTTTTAGATACTGGTAATGTTTCTAATACTGGGATGTATATTTCGGGTGCAACTTTAACCGCATCCACTGTTGATATTAATGGTGGTACTATAGACGGAGTAACATTAGGTGCTAATTCACCAGTTATCCTGACTTCCAGTTCGGTTGATATTAATGGAGGTACCATAGACGGTGTTACATTGGGTGCCAATTCACCAGTTATCCTGACTTCCAGTTCGGTTGATATTAATGGTGGTGCAATAGATAACGTTACATTGGGTGCTAATACTCCTGTTAACTTAACTTCCAATTCAGTTGACATTAATGGTGGTACAATTGATAATGTTACATTAGGTGCAAATACACCGGTTAACTTAACTTCCAATTCGGTTGATATTAATGGAGGTACGATTGACAATGTTGCCTTAGGTGCCAATACTGCGGTTAGTATTGTTGCTAGCTCAGGTTCACTTAATAATGTGAGTATTGGTCTAACAACTAGAGGGACTGCTGGTTTCACATACATTTATGACAATAATGGATTAACAGGTAATACTGGTCAGATTCTTTCAACATCTACAACAGGTATTACGTGGATTGACTCATCTTCAACTGACTACTATGTGACAGGTGGAACACTATCCGCGCAAGGAGAACTTACATTAACCAGAAATGATGGTAATAGTATTGAGATTACTGGCTTTACAGCTCAAGAATCTGACACATATGTAACGGGTGCCACATACACAGAATCAACAGGTATTCTTACGTTAACAAGAAACGATGGTAATACCGTTGGTGCAGGTGGATGGTCATATATTAAGTCTATTACCGAATCTAATAACAATCTTACTGTTACTGATAACGCAGGTAACGCTAGTTTAATCGGTATTGACGCGATTACAGGATTAGGATATAACGATTGGGGGTTAACGGGTACAACATCAGGAACTCTTTTCTACTTAGGAACTGAATTACCATTCATAACAGGTGGTACTTATTCTAATGGAACAATCACATTAGGTATTAACGGTGTGATAGAGTCTGATATTACTATAACAGGTATTGATGCTGATGACACTTACTTAACAGGTGCCACATACGACCCAACAACTCTTACTTTAGGTATGAGTGATGGAACAGATGTGAGTGTTTCAGGATTTGCACCTGAAATTACAGGTGGTACCTACAACAATGGAACTCTATCTCTTGAAGATAATGTTGGTGGTTCGGTAGATATTACGGGTATCACATTCAGTTCAACAAATATCTATAGTAATGATGGTCAATTAAGTGCAAATAGAGTAGTTGACCAAAACTCAAACACATTAACATTTAGTGGTGGTTCGGTATCGATGGGTACTGGCACAACATCACCAGTGTGTGCGATTTTAGAATTGGCTAGTACAACTCAAGGTCTTCTAATCCCAAGGATGACTCAAGTTGAAAGGTTGGCCATAAACACACCTCTTCCAGGCTTATTAGTATACTGCACCAACTCTGACAGTAACGGTGCTGAGGGTATGTATATGTATAAATCAAGTGGATGGGTGAATGTATTATAAGCCTATTAAAAGGATAACATAAACTAACATTAAATTATTAAGACAATGGCAAATGGTTTAAATTACAACTCCAGTAATCAGTTAATCTTCTCTACTAACGGTAGTCAGAGAGGTTTGGTTGATTCAAATGGTAGATTTGGTTTCGGGACATTATCTCCTGACAACGAAGTTCACATTTCTGGAGCTACTAACCCTTTAAAGATTGAAGGGTTATCATCAGGAACGGACGTAAGAGTCTTAGCTTCTGATGCAAACGGTGTCGTGTCTTATCGCAGCGATGTGTTGGTTGGGGGTTCAATTTCAGATAATGTTATTACATTAACGGAATCAGATAATGGTACGACTACACTAACAGTTCAAGCGATAACGGCAGTGACATACAACAACGATTGGGACTTGGCGTTGGTGGGTACTGGTACGATTGGTTCTACACCTGTAGAATTACCTTTCGTTACAGGTGGTACTTATGACGCAGGGACCTCAACCCTTACTTTGGGTATAAACGGTGGATTGGAATCGGATATTGCGATTACAGGATTAGACGGTGCTGATACTTATGTTACTAGTGCTTCTTTATCTTCTGGAACTTTAACACTTACAAGAAATGATGCTGGTACAGTAACTGCGTCAGGTTTTGGTGTGGTTGTTGCTGGTGATGATGACTCATCAACAGTTAACTTAGGTTCAACTATTACTATTGCGGGTGGTTCAGGTATTACAACAGCACAGAATGCAGGTACCGTTACTATCGGTATGGATAATACTTCATTTACTTTATCTGACGGTTCTAATACACAGACAGTTGCATTAGGTGACACATTAACGGTTACTGGTGGTGTAGGTCTTACTTCAACGGTAGGGGCTACGGATACTGTAACTATTGACTTAGATAACACAGCAGTAAGTGCTGGTTCGTATGGGTCTTCATCAGCAGTTGGAACATTTACTGTCGACGCTCAAGGTCGTTTGACGGCAGCGTCAAATACCAATATTGATGGTTCTGCAATTTCAAACAATACAATTACATTTGATGGTACTGCGGGTTCTAATCCTGCGATTGCATTGAATGGAACGTTGGCACTTATTTCTTCAGATAGTTCTGTAAGTATTAGTGGTGGAACAGGTGCACTTGACATCACTGTAGGTGCAGGTGTTGATAAGTTCGTAACAGGTGGTACGTTCTCTGCAGGTTCATTGACCCTGACTAAGAATGATGGTACTGACGCAACTGCTATCACAGGATTTGGTACTGTTACTTCAGTAGCAATTTCAGGTACTGATGGTATTGACGTGGATTCGGGTTCACCTATTACATCTTCAGGTACAATTACCTTAGGATTATCAAATGTCCCTAACTCATCTTTAGCAAATTCATCTATCACAGTTTCTGACGGTTCAAATTCTTCAGCAATCGTTTTAGGTGGTACATTAACAGTTGCAGGTGGTACGGGTATTGATTCAACAGAATCTTCAGGTACTGTGACATTGGCAATTGATAGTACAGTTGCAACTTTAAGTGGTACTCAAACTTTAACAAATAAAACAATTTCAGGTTCTAATAACACAATTACTAATATTGGTAATGGTTCGTTAACTAACTCGGCTATTACAATAGCGGGTAACTCTGGTGTTGACCAAACTATCTCTTTAGGTGATACAATGACATTATCAGGTTCTTCAGGTATCTCTTTCATTGGTGTTGCTACTGATGAGATGCACGCTCAACTTGATAACACTGTTCTACAGTTCAAGTCAGAAAAAGCACAAGCTAACGGTTATGCTTCTCTTGATGCTAACGGTAAAGTACCTGCTTCTCAATTACCGTCTTCAGTATTTGAATATAAAGGTAGTTGGAATGGTGCAACCAACTCTCCAACATTAGCTGATGGTACAGGTGATGCGGGTGATGCATATCGTGTAGCGACAGGTGGTACACAAAACTTGGGTAGTGGTAACATTACTTTCACAGTTGGTGACCTTGTAATCTATGATGGAGCGGTATGGCAGAGAGTAGATGGTGATGACGCTGTTGATTCTGTAAATGGTCAAACAGGTATTGTTGTTCTTGATGCTGATGATATTTCAGATACTGGTACTACTAATAAGTGGGACCAAACAGTAGTGTTGACTTCAGGTTCAGGTATTTCGGCAACGGGAACTTACCCTAACTTTACAATCACTAACACGGATTTAGGTTCTTCACAGACATTCTTTAAGACGTTAGGTGTTGATAATGGTTCTAATGTTGTTGCAGATGCGAATAACGACACAATGTCATTCACATCAACAGACTCTTCAGTGTCTATTTCGGGTAACGGTACTAACACGATTGACATTACTGTAGGTGCGTCAGTTAACACTAACATCTATAACACTAACGGAACTTTAAGTGGGGCTAGAACAGTTACCCAAAATAATAATACGTTAGCGTTCACAGGTGGTGACTTTACAGTTGATGGAACTACATTCTCGGTTGATGAATCACAAAATTCAGTCGGTATTGGGGTAGCTGCACCTAATGCTTCGGCGGCTTTGGAAATTTCGTCAACAGAAAAAGGTTTCTTATTCCCAAGGATGACAGAAACTCAGAGAGGTGCTATTTCTTCACCGGCTACAGGTTTGATGGTGTATCAAACTGACGGTGATGAAGGTATCTACATTAAAAAATCATTTGGATGGATACAAGTAATCTAATTTATACTCTATAAATTATTTTAAAAGTATTTATCATTAGATATGATTGGGGGAGTTAACCCTCCCCCATAGCCAAAAAATAAAAAGAGAAAGAACAATATAAAATGGCAACATTAAACGGTGTTAATTACAGTAATACTTCAGGACTACTCCTGAAAACAAACGCAACCACTCAGATTAGTATATCGACGGCAGGTGTTATTGAATTTAATCAATCATATACCTTCCCCACCTCTGATGGGTCAGCGAATACTGTATTATTAACTAATGGTTCAGGTGCACTTTCTTTCTCTACTATTCCAAACGCATCGTTGGACAATTCATCTATTACTATTAATGGGACATCTGTATCATTAGGTGGTTCGATTAATGTAGGTGACATTACAGGTGTTTCAGCTGGTACTGGTTTGAGTGGAGGTGGAACAAGCGGTTCGGTTACTCTATCAATTGATTATTTAGGAACTGATAACTTTATTGATTCTGCGACTAACTTAGAAGGTACTTCAATCGCTACAACGGATACAATTATTTATCACGATGCAAGTGATAATAACGTTAAAAAAGGTTTGGTTTCTGATTTACCATTTACAAATACATCAGGTACGGTTACTTCGGTGGCTATTTCAGGTTCTGATGGTATTGATGTTGATTCAGGTTCGCCGATTACCTCTTCAGGAACTATTGCATTAGGTTTATCTAACGTTCCAAATTCAGTATTGGCAAATTCAAGTATGACATTTAATGTTCCAACAGGTGGAGACCCTGTAGTATCATTAGGTGGAACTTTTAATATTATATCTTCAAACAGTTCTGTGACGATATCAGGTAATTCAAGCACTGATACAATAGATTTGACTGTTGGTGACTCTGTTAATACTTATGTGACTGGTGGAACATTTACGAGTGGTACCCTTTCATTGGGATTAAACGACGGTTCATCAGCACAAGACATAACAGGTTTATGGTCATCAATACCAAACTCAGCATTGAGTAACTCCTCTTTAACCGTTTCAGGTGGAAATGGTTTGTCTAATGGTGGTTCTGTATCATTAGGAGGTACGGTAACATTAAATGTTGGTGAGGGTGATGGTATTCAAGTTAACACCAATGCGGTGGCTGTCAGATATTCTGGTTTGAATAATGTAGTCTTAGCTGCGGGTTCAGGTTCAGGTACTGTTACTGATTCATGGCACGTTTTACTTAGTGACTCATCTAATAATGTTGATTACTATAACTTATCGGATTTACCATTCACAAATAGTAGTGGTAGTGTTACTTCAGTTGCTATTTCAGGTTCTGATGGTATTGATGTAGATAGTGGTTCGCCAATTACATCATCAGGTACAATTGCGTTAGGTCTTTCAAATGTACCTAATTCATCTTTAGCCAACTCATCAGTAACGGTAACCGCAGGTAATGGTTTGGTAAATGGAGGTTCGGTTTCATTAGGTAGTTCGGTAACCCTTAATGTAGGGGCTGGTACAGGTATTTCTGTTGCAGCTGACACTGTTGGGTTGGATTATGCAGGTACTGACAACTTTATTGATTCAGCGACGGATTTAGAAGGTACTTCAATTGCTACTACAGACACTATTATTTATCACGATGCAACAGACAATAATGTCAAGAAAGGTTTGGTATCTGATTTACCATTTACAAATACTTCAGGAACCGTTACTTCGGTGGCTATTTCAGGTTCGGATGGTATTGATGTGGATAGTGGTTCTCCAATCACATCATCAGGAACTATTGCCTTAGGTCTATCAAATGTCCCAAATAGCTCATTAGCTAATTCATCAGTCACCGTAACTGCGGGTAATGGTTTATCAAATGGGGGTTCAGTATCATTAGGTAGTTCGGTAACCCTTAATGTAGGTGCTGGTACAGGTATTTCTGTTGCTGCTGATACTGTTGGGTTGGATTACGTGGGTACTGATAACTTCATTGATTCGGCAACTGATTTAGAAGGAAATGATATTGCTGGGGTTGATACTATTGTTTATCATGACGCAACAGATAATAATGTTAAGAAAGGTTTGGTTTCTGATTTACCATTTACTGATAATACTGGTACGGTTACTTCGGTTGGAATTACTGCGGGTGCATTAATTGATGTAACTAATTCTCCTATCACAACAAACGGTAACATTACAGTGGCGGTTGACTTATCTGAGTTAACAACGTCAACATCAAATGGTGATGGTGATTATTTTGTTGTTGTTGATTCATCTAACGTTCAAAGAAAACTTACTAAAGCCAATATTAATAACAGCGGATTTAATAATGATGCTGGATATATAACATCTGCGGGTAATACTAATATATATTCTTCTGATGGTTCATTGTCAGGAACAAGAACAATAACTCAATCAAGTTATGACGCTCAGTTTCGTGCCACTGCTACTGAATCTACTAAATTTTATAGGTCAACAAATACATCAAATACTACCACAAGAGTTTTCATGGAAGCTGATGATAGTTACCAAAATGTGTTGGAACTATATTCTACAGTCCCGTCAACTAATCTAGTAGAAGGTTATGATGCTGGACAGGCACCGGTATTTACTGTGGATGGACAAGGTAATTTAACTGCAATATCAAAAGCCTTTGATATTCCACACCCTAATCCTGAAAAACAAGAACAAGGAATGCGATTAAAGCATGGTAACCTCGAGGGTCCTGAACATGGTGTGTATGTTAGAGGTAGACAAATTGATGACAAGGAAATTGAACTTCCTGAATATTGGAGAGATTTAGTAGACCCTGACAGTATTACTGTTCAATTAACATCTGTTGGTTCTCACCAAAACTTATATGTTAAAAAGATTGAGGATAATGTAGTTTACATAGGAAACGGAAACTTATTCAGTAATAAAATTGATTGTTATTACTTCATTCAAGCAGAAAGAAAAGATATTGATAAAATTCAGGTGGAATATACTAAATAGAAACTTACTAAAAATATATAAAGAATTACAAAAAGGGGATTAAGAAATTAGTCCTCTTTTTCGTTTTCAATACTTTCGTAAAGTGAAAGAAGGTTTAACGATTCTGTATAGCTTTCTTCAAGAGCCTTAACTTCTTTTGGAGTTGCACTATTTTGAATAGCTTGGTCCAAATTTTCTTCTGACTCTTTAACTAATCTTTTTATTGTTTTAAGTAGTTTCATATCTATAAATATCCCTTTATTATCATTTATCAATGATTATTCTTTTTACAAAGTATATTTTTATGGCAAGAAGAAGACAAACAATTTTTATTCAATTGGCGTCGTATAGGGACCCTGAATTAAGACCAACACTTAAGGATATGTTATCAAAAGCAAAAAGACCTCAAAATTTGGTAATATCTTTAGCGTGGCAACATTCACCTGAAGATGAGTGGGATACTCTCGATGAATATTTAGACGACCCAAGATTTAAGATTATTGATATTCCTCATACCGATAGTAAAGGTGCTTGTTGGGCACGACACTTATTACAACAACAATATGATGGGGAGATGTATACATTACAGATGGATTCTCATCACCGTTTTGTGAAAGATTGGGATGATAAATTAATCAAACAATACAATGAATTAAAAAAAATGGGTCATAAAAAACCCATGATTACAGGATACATACCTTCTTATGAACCTAGTAACGACCCTCAAGGAAGGGTAAATGTTCCATGGAAGATGGAGTTTGATAGGTTTAGTCCTGATGGTAATGTTCATTTTCAACCTGAAAGTATTGATGATTTTAAAGAAAGGGAAAAACCTGTCCCTGCAAGATTCTATTCAGCACACTTCAACTTCACTTCGGGTGATTTTGTTAATGAAGTGCCTCATGACCCTGAATACTATTTTCATGGGGAAGAAATTTCTATTGCTGTCAGGGCATTTACTCATGGTTATGACCTATTTCATCCTGTAGACATTTACATGTGGCATTATTATACAAGAAAAGACGGTAGAAGACAGTGGGATGATGACCCTCAATGGGGACCTAAAAATGATTATTCTCATTTAAAGAATAGAAAGTTGTTTGGTATGGATGGTGAGGTTTATGACCCAGAAGAATTTGGTATTTACGGATTTGGAACAGAAAGGACTTTAGATGATTATGAGAGGTATGCTGGGATATCATTTAGTAGACGTGCCGTTCAACAATACACATTAAATAAGCAATATGCACCAAATCCTAAGTTTGAAACAGAAGAGGAATATTACAATTCATTTGCGACAATGTTTAAGCATTGTATTGATATTGGTTTCGACCAAGTTCCTCATGACGATTACAATGTTTGGGCAGTTGCCTTTGAAGATGAAAATGGAAATGAATTATATCGAAGTGATGCCAACGCAGATGAAATCAGAGCAATGAAAAATGACCCTGATGGATACTGTAAGGTTTGGAGGTCATTTGAAACAGCGGTTAGACCGTATAAATGGATTGTTTGGCCACATTCAGAGAAAGAAGGGTGGGTAAACAGAATGGAAGGAGTATTATATTAAAATGGCAAAAGCAAGAAAGAACATGAGAATCTTGGTTCACTTACCTGCGTATCGTGAACCTGAATTAATCCCAACGATTAAGAGTGCGTTAGAGAATGCCGAGTTTCCTGAGAGGATACACTTTGGTATTTGTAGACAATACAATCCTGAAGATGGATTTGATAATGTAGATGAGTATCGAGATGACCCAAGGTTTAAGATTAAGGATATTCCTTACGAGGAGGCTAAAGGTTTAGCATACGCAAGGGCAGTAATTAACGATGAATTGTTGACAGACGAGGAGTTTGTTTGTCAATTGGATTCACACCATAGATTTACAAAGAATTGGGATTCTACTTTAATTAAATGGTATTATGACTTGAAGAAAGAGGGACATAATCCACTTATTTGTGGTTATTTACCTTACTATAATCCGTTTAATGACCCGGCAGAAAGGGTTCAAGAGCCTTGGTTATCTGAGGCCGCTAGTTTTTATCCATTCGGGACTATTTTTATTCGTCCTACGGGTATTCCGAACTGGCAACAATTGGAAAAACCATTTCCTGCTAGATTCTTGAGTGGTCACTTCGCTTTTGGTCCTAATAAGTGGGCCAAAGAAGTAAGACATGACCCTAATATCTTCTTTAGTGGTGAGGAAATTAACCTGAGTGTCCGTTCATATACCCACGGTTATGATATGTTCCATCCACATAGGGTTGTTATTTGGCACGCAACAATGAGAGAAGAGAGAGCGGGTAAATTGGTTTGGGATGACCAAAGTAGAAGAGGAGATAACCAATGGTGGGCTCAACAAGATATTGCAAGAGCTAGAATTCGTCAGTTGTTTGGTGTTGAAGATAATGGTTTTAATTTGGAACCTTATGGGTTGGGAACAAAGAGAACTGTTCGTGACTATGAAAAATATGCGGGTATACACTTTAAGAAAAAGTCATTTCAAAAATGGACTATAGATAATAAATTCCCACCGAATCCATATGATTATGCAACTGAAGAGGAATGGGAAGATTCATTTACATATTCTTTCTATCATTTGGTAAACTTAGAAAGACATGAGATGCCTGCTGATGATTATACTTCAATTTTGGTGGCTTTCGATGATGAAAATGGTGTTGGTATTTATTCGACTTCAGTTGATGGGGAGGACTTACAAAAATTTCTAAATGGTGATGGTCCAATACATTATGAACAGATGTTTATGACTGATAAAAATCCATCAAGAGTTGTTTATTGGGGATATTCTGAAAAACGTGGATGGGCTGAGAGAGTAGAAAGACAATTATAATGCCGTTTTATACGAAAAATGGAATAACAATATTTCACTCTCATGTTCCTAAAACGGGTGGGAGTAGTATTGGTGATTTTTTGGGTAGAAATGGGTATATTAGGGATTTTTTTTCAGGTCCAATACAACCATGTTCCTTACAACATAGACATATTGAAGATGGGGAACTAAAAAATAAACTAAATAATTTGGATATTACTTATTCATTTGCATTCATAAGAGACCCATTGGAAAGAATTATTAGTGAGTATTTCATGAGAAGAATGGATAGGTCTATAATGACCGATGAAACATTTCAAGAATTTGTTGAAAATCTGTTTAATCAATATAATTTGAATCCATATATATTAGATAATCATATTAGACCACAATATCAGTTTTTAAATGATGGAGTTCAGATATTTCGTTTTGGTGACTTTGATGGTTTAATTAATAAGTTATCGGAATTTGATAATTTTGATAGAAATAAATTGTTTCACTTGAATCGTTCGACTGAATCTAATAATTCATCTAACTATTTGAATAGTCTTGGATGGAGACCTAACGAAAAAACTATTGAATTAGTTAAAGAATTTTATAAAGAAGATTACAAAATTTTAAATAATGAAGGCATATACAGTATATAACCATAATAACTTTTGGACTCTCCATCAACTTATAAGGGAACTTATGGTTGATTTAGAAAAAGAGTATGGTGCTGAATGTTTTACTCAAGAAGGCGGTCATTTATATGTTGAACCAATAAACTATCATATGCCGGATTGTGAATTGATAATTTACGATGAAGAAAATGATATTTTAAAGGCAATTTCTTATTCAGAAATGAGGACACCTTTGTGGGATAGATTTGTTGAGAGAAATAACGAAAATGACATATTAGTCATTGTTCATGAATTAACATGGGGTTTAAAAGATTATGATGAAAGCGTTCATAAATTCAAATACCTTAAATCGACATTCTATCCGTTTTCACCTAAAATAAATTACAATTATTATTACAATAAAAGACAATTCATCAAATATGAAGATATGGATGAACGAGTCTTTTTAAGGTCTTCTTTCGGTAGAGGAGATGAAGAAAGAATGGCGTCGATGGGATTTACCTGTGAAAAGTTTCCTACAATTCCGATGGAAAGTTACTTAGAAAGAGCGATTACTCATAAAGTTGGACTTTCAATTGCGGGTGTTGCCGAATTGTGTCATAGGGATTTTGATTATATGGCTATTGGTCTACCAAATATGAGAATGGAATATGTCGGTAAATATGACCCTGAATTGATACCTGATTATCATTATATATCGGTCCCAAGAGATGGTTTTCCCGTGGACCCTAACATGGATAATAAAGGTGGTGACCAATACATCCAAGCATATATGAAAAGATATGACGAAGTTAAAAATGACTACGATTTTTTGAATTTTATTTCTAAAAATGCACATGATTATTATTCAAAATATTGTGATTCACATATAAAAATAAATTTAATAAAAGATAAATTAGAGTTATGGAAAAATTCTTAATTGTATCAGAAAACTCATCGGACCACTGGCCGTTTTTTGATATTGAAAATAAAAATGTTTTAGATATCGGATGTGGTATATGGTATACTAAAGATATGGAGGAAACAAGTCCTATTTGGTTTGCAAATAAGGCCAATATGGTTATTGGTATCGATGGTAATGGAGGGGACATTCAAAAGTTCAAAGATTATGTTGGGGATAACCCAAAATATGTGTTCCGAGAAATGAGAATTAATGATGCTGAACAAGTAAGGGAATTAATCAACGAGTATTCTATTACTGCACTTAAATGTGATATTGAAGGTGGGGAAATTGCATTGTTGGACTTAACTGCTGAAGATTTGGCCGATGTTTCTAGTATTGCTATTGAGTTTCACAATGATGAATTAAAGGAAGGTTTTTTACAAAAAATTCCTGAATGGGGTTTTAGTATCGAAGTGTATGCGAACTTTGCTGCAACTCCTTTACATATGGGTGTGATTTATGGTACAAAATAAGATAAAACCAGATGAAAAGGTTGCTATATGTTATACATGTTGTGGACCGACATATAGGGAGAGTGCGAGAGAAAAGTTAATCAATAGTTCTTATGATGATGATAACATATATTATTTTGTTATAACAGATGATAAGGAATATTTTGATGGTATTGAAAGACAGAATTTGGTCGTTAATGAACTCAAAGATTTTTATGATGAATTTCCTGAGTTGGAAAAAAACGAATGGTTCTTAGAAAGTGAAAGTGCTGAGGATTACGGAAAAAAATTCAATGAATTAGGTTATAAGTTTCCCTTCTCAACAAATAGATTTCATTTTAAGCAGGCTGAACCTTTTGGTATCAAAAACATAGTAATGATTGCAACAGATAGTTACTTTAAATTTGAAAATTTAAATCAAAATCTTCAACCAAAAAATCATATATTAAATGCGGTCTCAAGATGGAGAGAAAATATATCCAATCATAGTATGGGGTATATTGTTGATATTTTGAAAGAAGAATTTAATTTAGAAGTTGAAGAAGAACTTTGGATTTATGACGGTGCTGCAAAATTCTTCATATTCGAAGATACTGAAATAATGATGAGATTGTTCGAAATTTGGACTAAAGTAATGAAGATTTTACATGAAAGACAACTCCTAAGATTATATTGGGGTAGTTATGCAATAAATGATGAATATATACTGGCACCCATTTTAAATGCGTTAGGTATAGTATGGGTAAATACAGGTTCATATCCCGATTTATTTCAAGTAAATCATGACCCCCAAAAAGAAAGATTTTGGTTATAAAATAATTAGAAATGGCAAATATTAGTATACACGGCTCACACAATGGAGGAATTGTGATTGAGGACAACGGAGAGATTATTGTTGTAATAGAATTTGAGAGATTCTTCAATTCAAAGAACTCAGGAATTTCACAATATAAAACACATAGGTACCCAATGTTGGCAATGCAAACAGTGTTGGATTGGATTGAAAAGACTTATGGTTATAGTAAATTTGAAAATTGTTATTTTTCTTCATCTGATTTTATTGGTGAAGATATTAATAGAGATTATAAAACACACCAATTGGTTGATATGATTGATGCTAAAAATTATCAACATTGTTGGCATCATGAGTCACATGCTTATAATGTTTTTTACCAATCTGATTATCAAGAGGCTTTGATTTTCTCATTTGATGGTGGAGGTGACGATGGTAAGTTCAATATATACTTGGCTAAAAGAGGTGAAGATATCGAAAGATTGGAACAGGTAATCAATCCTGTTTTGGATAAACATCACATATACTACGATTTGGGATTCCCATATATGATTTTCGGTCAATATTTTGGTGATATTAAAGAAGAATGGATTGCAGATGGAAACTTAGTGTGGCCAGGTAAAATTATGGGATTAGCACCTTATGGTGATGTTAATGAAGAATGGTTACCTGACTTTATAGAGTTCTTTAAATCTAATCCTGATGGAACAAACGATGACTATCAAGGTAAATTAAATATTTTGGGTGATAAGATTGGTGTAGAATTTAATATTCATAATAAACTGACTGGTCAGGTAGAATATGATGTGGCTGCGACAGCTCAAAGGGCTTTTGAAGACGCTTTCTTAGAAGTTGCTCTACCATACTTTAAAAAATACCCTGATTTACCAATTTGTGTGGCTGGTGGTTGTGGTCTAAACATCACTCTTAACACGAGACTTATGGAAGAGTTCGGTAAAGAGGTTTTTGTTGGTCCAAATCCAAGTGATTGTGGGTTGGTTACAGGACATATCCTTAAACATATGAGACCTGAAAAAGGTGCTGACATCACATACAAAGGTTTACCTATTTTAGATGAAGATTTATTGGGTGAATATATTGGACAATACCCAACAGTTAAAAAAATTATGGATTATGATGAGAATTTCCATTATTTCGAACAGATAGAGTTTGATAGTATCATTGATGATATTGTTGATGGTAAAATCATAGGTTTGGTTCAAGGAAATTCAGAACATGGACCAAGAGCATTGGGTAATAGAAGTATCTTATGTAATCCAACAATTTTAGAGATGCAAGACATCTTAAATACTAAGGTAAAACATAGAGAGTGGTATAGACCATTCGCTCCTATTGTTAGAAAAGAAGATGTCTCAGAATATTTTGAATTTAGTGGAGATTCAAGATGGATGACATTCTCACCACAAGTTAAAGAAGAATGGAAAGAAAAATTACCAGCAATTACTCACGTTGACGGGTCTTCAAGGGTTCAAACGGTTACTGAAGAACAGAATCCATTTATCTACAAACTTTTAACTGAATTTAAGGAAAAAACAGGTGTTGGAGTATTGGTTAATACATCATTTAATGTTAATGGTAAACCTATTCTTTCAACCTATAAAGACGCATTTGAAATCTATAACCACACAGAATTAGATGCATTAATTTTAAATGGTTTATACATTAAAAAACACTAATTATGGCTAATAACACAACAATAGTAACGGGTTTATGGAATATTGGTAGAAATGGTCGTTCTTTTGACCATTACATCGAACACTTTAAAAATTTCTTACAGATACCTCAAAATCTTTTTATATATGTTCCTCAAGAACTTGAAAGTTTTGTATGGGAACATAGAAGTCGAGAAAATACTTTCGTAAAAGTATATGAATTATCTGATGTGAAACAATTATACCTACCTTTTTGGGATAAAACACAAGAAATTAGGACTAATCCCGATTGGTTGAGTTTAGCGGGTTGGTTACAATCATCTCCACAAGCGTCTCTCGAATGGTATAACCCTATTGTTCAATCAAAGATGTTTATGGTTAGTGATGCATCGATTTGGAATCCATTTGATAGTGATTATTTCTTTTGGTTAGATGCGGGTATAACTAATACTGTTCCTGCCACTCATTTTACTGAAAACAATGTTTTAGAGAACTTGAAAGATTATGGTAATCCATTTCTGTTCTTGAGTTATCCTTATGACGCAGAGAATGAAATTCATGGTTTTAAGTATCAAGACATGAATAGATATGCGGGTGAGGATGTTAAATATGTATGTAGAGGAGGTTTATTTGGAGGACATAAAGACCAAATAAGAGAGGCAAATGCAACATATTATTCTATTTTACAGCAAACATTGAGTCAAGGACTGATGGGAACTGAAGAAAGTATTTTTACTATTATGAGTTATGCTGAACCTCATATCTATAAAAGATTTGAACTTGATGGTAACGGATTAATTGTTAAGTTTACTCAAGCATTACTCGATAATGAAGTAAAATTGACTGAACCTGATAAGAAAAATTTATTCACTAATAGGAAGGTCACTGATAGGGATGTCAATGAAGTAAAAACAAACCTTTATATGTTAACTTTCAATTTCCCTGAACAGGTATTACATACTATAGGGTCTATGAAAAAAACACCAGAATGGTTAGAGAAACCTAACCTTTTTTTATTGGATAATTCTACTGATGAAAACGCAAAGATTAGAAACCGAGAAATTGCATCAGAACATAATTTTGAATATATAGATTTGGGTGGTAATACTGGTATTTGTGGTGGTCGTCAAGCTGCTGCTGAGCACTTCCACGATTCTGATGCCGATTATATGTTTTTCTTTGAAGATGATATGACAGTTAACCCACCTGAATTAAAAGGTGAGGTTTGTAGAAATGGTTTCAGAAAATACATTCCGAACATTTATAATTTGGCTCATCGAATCATGATGAAAGAACAATTTGATTTCTTAAAATTAAGTTTCACTGAAGTTTATTTTGACAATGATAAACAATGTTCATGGTATAATGTTCCTCAAAATATCAGAACAAGAGATTGGCCTGATTATGATAAGTTACCAATTCATGGGTTAGACCCGAATGCTCCGTTAACAGAGTTCAAAAATATCAGAAATATGGATGGGTTGACATATATCGATGGTGAAGTTTATTATGCAAACTGGCCGATGATTGTTAGTAAGGAAGGTAACAAAAAAATGTTCATTGATACTAAGTGGGCACACCCATTTGAACAGACATGGATGTCACATATGTATCAAATGACAAAGGAGGGTAAATTACATCCAGCAATACTTCTTGCGTCTCCGATATGGCACGAGCGTATCAGATATTACAAACCTGAGGAGAGAAGAGAAAACTAAACACTAAGTTTATCTTCAATTTAATAGGATGGGTCTGATAAAAAGGGTCCATCCTATTATTTATAGGTTAAGAGTAATCGTAAATGGCGGGCTATAAATTAGGACAAAAAGTTTTATTATCAGATGGTTCCTTAAAGAACATTGAGAATGTTCAATTAGGAGACCAACTTTTCTCTTTTGATATACCCGAAATCGTTGTTGGGGTTGACTTCCGTGAAATAGAGTCCCTAACATTAAACACCCAAAAAGTTTTAACGCCTGAGGTTACTGAGACGTATATCGATTCAGGAAATTACCTTCAGATTAATGGTTTAGGGGTCATTGATGAAAATGTCTTAGCCTACCATAGAAACGAAAATAGATACCAATTCGTATCGACTATTGAACTAACCGTTGGTGGTGAGTTTGATATGGTAAGATATATTGACGGTCAAATAATTCACGAGGAAGTCGAATCCAAACAAATTGTTTATTCAACAGAACCACTTCATAGTTTAACGCTAAGCGGTCCAAGTTATTATGTGTTGGACGGTTATATAGTCCATAATGTTGGTTTTGCGTGTATACAAGATTGTAGGACAGGTAGCTATGTTGCTTGTATTCAAAACGTATATAATTTATCTTTTGGTGATTCTTTTGTGGACCAACTCGATGCTTGTTGGGAGGTAATTGCGACTGGTTCTTGTGCAGAATATTGTCCTCAGGCTAACGTTTCTTTCGTAGGGTCTGTTGTTCAAGTATTTCCTGGAGGTGGTTGTGATGGTTGTCAAGGTGATGCGGGTCCCGTTCCTTATGAACCAGGAATGGAAATTGGTCAATATGATATTATGGGTCAGAATGACCCTTGTTGTCTTTTTTTATTACCCTGTGGCGATATAGACCCAGGTAACTGTTCTAATTGTAGTTATGCATTGGCTAATCAATTTGTAACTATAAGTAACCTTTCTCCATGTCCTAATGCTGGCCAGGTTGTAAAGTTAGACGGATGTGACGGGTGTTGTTATTTTGTTGAGGGTGTGGTTCCTGATTGTGAATCTGCTGCAACATGTACTGCTTCTGTATTTGAAACATGTACTGAGTGTTGTACTGAAGCACCTGTTTCGGTAACGCCAACACCTACAAGAACAAAGACTCCAACACCAACAAGAACAAAGACTCCGACACCTACTCCGACACCTACACCTGCAATTGACAAATATTTATTGGCGAACTGTTGTGATTCAAATGATACTATAATAGTGTCCGTTCAGGCGGGTACTATCTTGTATCAAGGAGATGGTGTTATTAATCCATTGGGTAATAATAAATGTTACTATATTGTAACAAATTCAACGGGTACTCCTGATGTTTTTATTGACGCAGGTAGTTGGATTGAAGATATTTGTAGTTACGGTGAGTGTCCAACATGTCCTTCACCAACACCTACACCGACAAGAACAAAGACACCAACACCGTCTAGAACTAAGACTCCAACACCTACAAGAACTAGAACTCCATCGGTTACTCCATCGAGAACACCGACACCGTCAATTACTATATCAAAAAGTATAAGTCGAACACCATCGGTGACTCCGACTAGAACTGTAACGCCTTCAATTACCATTTCGAAGTCAATCAGTAGAACTCCATCTGTTACACCAACTAGAACGGTTACTCCTTCCATTACAATATCGAAGAGTATTAGCCGAACTCCATCTGTAACGCCTACAAGGACTGTAACGCCGAGTATTACTATTTCAAAGAGTATCAGCCGAACTCCTTCTGTAACTCCTACCAGAACAGTTACCCCTTCAATTACTATTTCGAAGTCAATTAGCCGAACTCCATCTGTCACACCAACCAGAACGGTCACCCCATCTATTACAATATCTAAATCAATAAGTCGAACACCTTCGGTTACTCCAACAAGAACTGTTACTCCGTCTATCACGATATCAAAGTCAATCAGTAGGACACCAACTGTCACACCAACTAGAACTGTGACTCCTTCTATTACTATATCAAAGTCTATAAGTAGGACACCTACAGTAACACCAACCAGAACAGTTACACCTTCAATCACTATATCTAAGAGTATTAGCCGAACTCCATCTGTAACTCCTACCAGAACAGTAACACCTTCTATTACTATTTCAAAGTCAATAAGTCGAACTCCTTCGGTGACGCCTACTAGAACCGTAACTCCGTCAATTACCATATCGAAATCGATTAGTAGAACACCATCTGTTACCCCAACCAGAACCGTTACCCCATCGATTACTATATCAAAGAGTATCAGTAGAACCCCTTCGGTTACCCCAACCAGAACAGTTACACCTTCAATCACTATATCTAAGAGTATTAGCCGAACCCCATCTGTTACTCCGACCAGAACCGTTACGCCATCTATTACCATTTCGAAGTCAATTAGTAGAACGCCATCTGTTACACCGACAAGGACTGTAACACCGTCTATTACCATATCTAAATCAATTAGCCGAACACCATCTGTATCGCCAACAAGAACCGTTACTCCATCTATCACTATATCGAAATCGATAAGTGCCACACCATCTGTCACACCAACTAGAACCGTTACACCATCGGTTACAATTTCAAAGTCGATTAGTGCTACGCCGACAGTTACTCCAACCAGGACTGTTACTCCTTCAATTACGATATCTAAATCAATCAGTAGGACTCCGACGGTGACTCCGACTAGAACTGTCACCCCTTCTATCACGATATCGAAGTCAATAAGTAGGACTCCGACGGTGACTCCGACTAGAACTGTCACCCCTTCTATCACGATATCGAAGTCAATAAGTAGGACTCCGACGGTGACTCCGACTAGAACTGTCACCCCTTCTATCACGATATCGAAGTCAATAAGTAGGACTCCGACGGTGACTCCGACTAGAACTGTCACCCCTTCTATCACGATATCGAAGTCAATAAGTCGCACCCCATCAGTCACACCTACAAGGACGGTTACTCCATCGATTACAATATCTAAATCTATTAGTGCGACACCATCGATTACTATATCAAAATCGATTAGTGCTACGCCATCTGTTACTCCAACAACAACAGTAACTCCTTCGATTACGATATCTAAGTCAATCAGTGCAACACCATCGATAACGATTTCTAAGAGTATTAGTGCCACGCCGTCAGTTACTCCAACAACGACAGTAACACCATCCATTACTATTTCTAAGAGTATCAGTGCCACACCATCGGTTACTCCTACGACAACGGTAACACCATCAAATACACCGACAAGAACATCGACTGTCACTCCCACTATCACTCCTTCTGTTACTGAACCTTGTGGTAAGTTAACCAACGGAGGATTCGAAACTTTTGTAAATGGATGTACGGCACCTGGTGCTGGAAGTTCAGGTCAATTTGACGCATCGTGTATTCAATCGTGGGAAACTACCGCTGGTGATAATAAGATTGAAATTTGGGGAACAGGATTCCAAGGTGTTCCGTCATATCAAGGAACTTACTTTGCTGAAGTAGCGGCTAATAGTTCATCACAAGCTTTATATCAAAACTTCAATGCTATTCAATCACAGTCGTATCAAATTCAGTTCGCACATCGTGGTAGAAGTGGTGCTGCTAATAGATTGAGAGTTGCTATATCTGGTTCAACTAACGGTATACAATTCGTTGGACCTGAATTTACAGGTAGTACTTCTCAATGGGATTTAAGGTTTGTTACTTTCACTGCCCCTGATGCTAACTTGAATTTGATGTTTAGTTCGACGACTGCAACGAGTTTGGGTAACTTCATTGATGATGTAAGAGTTGTATGTTCAGCTGAATTCACACCAACACCTACACTTACTCCATCTTCAACACCAACTTTAACTCCTTCGATTTCGATAAGTAGAACCCCTTCTGTTACACCTTCGATAACTATTTCACCGTCAATTACGATATCGGTTACACCAACGGTAACTCCTTCTATTAGTATTAGTCCAACCGTCACACCATCTGTTACTCCAACGGTTTCTCCATCGATTACAATCTCAGTAACACCAACAACATCTGTTACACCATCGATTTCTGTAAGTCCTTCGGTTACTCCTTCAGTGACCCCAACAGTAACACCATCTATTACTATTTCACCATCTGTTACTCCTTCTGTAACACCAACAGTTTCGCCATCGATTACAATCTCGGTAACACCAACCACATCAGTTACTCCATCGATTAGTGTTTCACCATCAATTTCTGTGTCTGTTACTCCGACTATAACACCATCGATATCAATTTCTCCATCGGTTACACCGTCAGTAACACCTACTGTATCACCTTCGATTACAATTTCAGTTACACCAACAACATCAGTTACTCCATCAATAAGTGTCTCACCATCTGTTACTCCATCGGTTACTTCTTCGGTGACTCCATCTATTACTATAAGCCCATCTGTAACTCCATCAGTAACACCTACGGTTTCACCATCGATAACAATATCAGTAACTCCTACTACGTCAGTTACGCCAAGTATTAGTGTTTCACCATCTATCTCAGTATCTGTTACCCCAACAATCACTCCATCTATTAGTATTAGTCCAACCGTCACACCATCTGTTACTCCAACAGTATCTCCATCTATCACTATTAGTGTGACTCCAACGACTTCAGTGACTCCTTCGATTTCTGTAAGTCCTTCTGTTACACCATCTGTTACTCCTTCGGTGACTCCTTCGATTACAATTAGTCCATCTGTTACTCCTTCGGTGACACCAACAGTTTCGCCTTCAATCACAATTAGTGTAACCCCAACGACTTCTGTAACTCCTTCGGTTAGTATTTCACCCTCAATCACTATTAGTGTTACACCAACTATAACACCTTCAATATCTATCTCACCAACGGTTACGCCATCTGTTACTCCAACAGTTTCACCATCGATTAGTATTTCAGTAACTCCGACTACTTCGGTTACTCCATCTATTAGTGTGTCACCTTCGGTAACTCCAAGTGTTACATCAACGATAACTCCATCTATCTCAGTAACACCATCAGTTACTTCGAGTGTTACTCCTACCCTGACACCGACTATTAGTATTTCGGTTACACCTACTACTTCAGTAACACCTTCTATTAGTGTGAGTCCATCTGTATCTATTTCTAACACGCCAACTGTGACACCATCAATAAGTGTGTCACCAACAGTTACACCATCTGTTACCCCAACAGTATCTCCTTCTATTAGTATATCAGTAACTCCAACAACAACAATAACCCCATCGATTAGTGTAAGTCCATCTGTGACTCCATCAGTTACATCCTCGATTACTCCTTCAGTTTCTGTTACTCCTTCTGTTACTTCTAGTGTTACTCCATCGGTTTCACCAACTATTAGTATTTCAGTAACACCTACTACTTCAGTGACACCATCAATTAGTGTGTCACCGTCGATATCGGTTTCAGTGACGCCAACTATTACACCGTCGATATCTGTTTCGCCAACAGTTACACCTTCGGTAACTCCAACAGTTTCACCTTCGATTACAATTAGTATTACTCCAACTACAACAGTTACACCATCTGTGAGTATTTCACCATCATTGACACCATCAGTAACATCATCAGTGACTCCTTCAGTTTCTGTAACACCATCAGTAACCTCAAGTGTTACACCATCAGTATCGCCAACTATTAGTATATCTGTAACACCTACCACTTCGGTGACACCTTCTATCAGTGTTTCACCATCTATTTCCGTATCGGTCACACCTAGTGTTACACCAACTATTTCGATTTCGCCAACGGTAACTCCGTCAGTCACTCCAACTGTTTCACCAACTATTAGTATTTCTGTGACACCTACTACTTCGGTGACACCTTCTATCAGTGTATCGCCATCTGTTACACCTTCGGTTACTTCGTCTGTTACTCCTTCGGTGTCAATAACACCTTCTGTAACTTCAAGTGTTACTCCATCGGTTTCACCAACTATTAGTATATCTGTAACGCCGACTACTTCAGTTACACCGTCAGTGTCTATTAGTCCGTCGGTATCTATTTCTAATACACCAACGGTAACTCCTTCTATTAGTATTACCCCAACGGTTACTTCATCAGTAACACCAAGTGTTTCACCAACTATTAGTATATCTGTTACGCCAACGACATCAGTAACACCTTCAATAAGTGTTTCTCCTTCTGTAACTCCATCAGTTACACCGACAGTTACATCATCTGTTTCTGTAACACCTTCAGTAACACCAAGTATTACCCCATCGGTTTCACCGACAATCAGTATATCGGTAACACCAACCACCACAGTAACCCCATCTATTTCTATTAGTCCTTCAGTTACTGTGTCTGTGTCACCAACGGTAAGCCCATCTATTTCAATTACACCATCTGTTACTTCATCGGTAACACCATCAGTATCGCCAACGATTAGTATTTCGGTAACACCTACTGCTTCAGTGACTCCTTCTATCTCTGTAAGTCCATCGGTGTCTATTTCTAATACACCTTCGGTAACACCAACAGTTAGTATTACTCCGTCAGTTACTTCATCAGTTACACCTTCAGTGTCTCCAACGATTTCAATATCGGTTACACCGACAACATCTGTTACACCAAGTATTAGTGTTTCACCTTCTATTACTCAATCGATAACACCGACTGTAACATCATCTGTTTCAGTCACTCCTTCTGTTACTCCAAGTATTACTTCATCAGTATCGCCTACGATTTCAATATCAGTCACTCCAACAGCATCAGTTACACCAACGGTATCAGTATCAACAACAATTACTCCAAGTGTTACCTCATCTATTACACCAACGGTTAGTATTAGTCCTTCTAATACTCCAAGTGTTACACCTTCGGTATCGCCAACTATTTCTATTTCGACTACTCCATCTATTACGGTGAGTAATAGTGTTTCTGTGTCACCTTCAGTTAGTGTTTCACAGACACCAACAGTTTCAACTTCTGTTTCTGTAACACCAACAATAACCCCTAGTATGTCTATTGCGGCGTCACTTTCAGTTACACCAACCATCACTCCATCGATTACACCTTCAATGACACCAACACCTTCCACTATTGTTTCAGGATGTAGTATCTATAACTTACAGGTGAATAGCGGGCTTGGAGGTATATTCGAATACTATTACGAGCCTTGTTTTGTAAATGATTGTGGATATCAACCAATGGCACATGGTGTAGTGGATGACTTCCCATTCACCGTTGAATTCTGTGCTATATATAATAGTGTAGTATTCCCACCACAATATACAGATTACCAACTTACATTAGTTTGTCATAACTGTTGTGATGGACCAGTAATAGATGGGGAAACAGAAATTAATATTTTCATTGATGATTCCGGTTCTATGTCAAGTACTGAGGCATCATTGGAGAATATGGCAACAAGGATTCTAAAACCTTGTCTATTACCTTTCTATGATAATGACTCCGATTTGTATGACCAAAGGGTAAGGGTTAGAAAGTTTTCGGATATGCCTTCTAGTTATGAAAGAGGTTATAAACTTTTAGCTACTTCGGGTAGTACGTCTGATATTACTAAGGTTATTAATTTGGTATTCCAAGATGAAGCACATGATGTCTATACTGGAAATTTAAGTGGTTGGACTAATACAACACCAAGAACCGCTGAATACGACACAGACATAGCTTCTCTTAGGTCTATTATAAATAATAATAGTTCTGATTATATAAGAGGAGAGTATTTCCAAGTTCGAGGTGCAGGACAAGTTCGAACTAATTTCAAGATATTATTGGAGTCAGTAATGAATGGTTCAGGCGTTTACTCCGGAGTAAACGGTCTTTCAGATAAGACAGAAATACATAATACTTACAATGTTGAGAATGGGGGTTATCCAATTTATTATGCAAATTTAATCATCAGTGCTATCAATGGATTAGGTTATAATATTTCAATTTGTGATGAACCTGATGTATTTACTGATTTTATATACTTCCCAAATCTTTAATAAAACAATTAGTCAATATTTATAACATATGATGGACCAAGATAAAATAAGTGAATTAACAAAGCATTACCATAGCATAACACCTGAAGATGTGGTAGGTGTTTGCATTGGGAAAAAAATAGTAAATGGGGAGATGACTGATGAAGATGCGGTTATTTTTACGGTAAAAAAGAAGAAACCATTAGATGAAATACCTGAAGATGAAATATTACCCTCAGAAATTGAGTTCGAAGGTATAAAGTTCAATACTGATGTTGAAGAGGCAGAATTAGTTTTTTTAGGATTAGAAGCTTGTCCATCAGATTTTTATACATGGAGAACAACCCCTCCGGGAAATAGAAATAAAATCAGACCTATTAGTGGTGGTACATCAGTTACTAACTATACAAATATGAGTAATTCAAGAGGTACCCTTGGGTTTTTAGCAGTAGACACTGATACTAATTCATTGGTTGGT
>Ga0255782_10000654_pt1 | contig 31122 bp, 12 predicted proteins | sample 101ome_26_FD_179980 | JGI IMG/M metagenome (GOLD analysis project Ga0255782, IMG submission 179980) | Coastal salt marsh microbial communities from the Groves Creek Marsh, Skidaway Island, Georgia - 101408AT metaG (version 2) | ecosystem: Environmental > Aquatic > Marine > Intertidal zone >...
CGATGTGCTGGCGTTGGCCTTGGGGCTTGATGCGGTGCTCGTGACCGATGATTTCCGACTTCGCAACGCCTTTGCCTCGGTGGACGGGACGGTGGAAGCAGCAGGGGTCAAGAAACGAACCAACGTGTGGTCGTGGACCTTGCGCTGCACGGGCTGCGGAGCGACATCATCGGTGCCAAAAGACGCACACCGGTCCAAACGCGACCCGGTCGGTGAATGCCGAACGTGCGGTTCACCGCTGGCGCTGAAACGCTTGCGTCGTTGAGGGGTCAATCCTCGCTGTTGAGCGCTTCCAGCGCCTCAACCTTCTTTTCGAGTTCAGCAATGTCCACGCCGGTGGGGTCGAGCCCCACCGCCTTGGCTCGGTCAATGAGCACCTGATCGGGCGTTTTGCCACCGGCTTCAAGATCGGCCACGGTCGATGCCGCCGTCGCCATGCGGGTGGTTTCGTTCAACCCCTTCTGGAACTCACCTTTGGAGCGACCCAAGGCATTGGCGAGTTCGGGAAGTCGGTTGGCGCCGAACAGAATGAAAAACAGCCCCAACAGGATGGTCAATTCAAGCGGCCCGAGTCCTCCAACCATGCGTCGTCCCCGGTGCTTGGTGGGCCCACCCGTTGTTGAAGGCTTTCATGTGTTGGTGGCGCCAACCGCCCATCATCCTCCGCTGACAGGGGGGAGCAAGGCCACCTCATCGCCGTCCATCAGGAGGCGGTCGGGTGAGCAACGGGTGCCGTTCACGGCCACGCTGAGTCCCATGTCGAGCCAAGCCGAAAGGTCGAGCCGATTCACCAGCGCTTCCACGGTGCTTCCAGCGGGCAAGCGGTGGTCGGACGAGCGGCCGCCCAGTGTGGCCGCCAGCGGTCCAAACGCCAGCACCTTGACGGTCAATGCGTGGTCCTTGTCCATGGTTTCCTCACGGTGCAGGGATTTATCAACGCACTTCTCTGTCCGGCTTCATGGGTCCAACGTTGCTGGCCAACGGCCTCTGGAAGGTTTACCCCACCGGTGAGGGGACCGTTGAAGCGGTGAGGGGCGTTTCGCTCTCCCTCGAGGAAGGCGACATGGTCGCCATCATGGGTGCTTCTGGATGCGGGAAAACCACGTTGTTGAACATGCTTTCCGGCATCGATGAGCCTTCGGCCGGTTCGGTGCATGTGCAGGGCCATCCGTTGTTCGGGGTGACGGACCGGCAACGCACCGCACTCAGGGCCGAGCACTTCGGGTTCATTTTCCAAGACTTCAACCTCCTGCCGGTGTTGTCCGCTCGTGAAAACGTCGAATTGCCGCTGTTGTTGGGCGGCGTGGACCCCGGCGAGGCCAAACAACGTGCGATGGAAGCCCTCGATCGCGTGGGGCTCTCCGACCGCGCCGAGCATCGTCCGGCTGAACTGTCCGGTGGTCAACAGCAGCGAGTGGCGGTGGCGAGGGCCATCGTTCACCAACCGGCGGTGATCCTGTGCGACGAACCCACGGGGAACCTCGATTCAACCACGTCCAAGGCCGTGATGCGTTTGCTGAAGTCGCTCAACGACCATCAGCGAACCGCCTTCCTCATCGTCACCCACGACCCTCTCATCGCTGAACAGTGCCAGCGCGTGGTGACCATGCACGACGGGGCCGTCGTGAACGACACCGCCCCTTCACGCGAGGAGGAATGATCCTGTTCGTGAGCGCCCTTGTGCTCGGCTTGGTTCTGGCGGTGGCGAGTGCCATCGGCATGGCCGTGTCGGGCCTGTGGCGTCAGGCCCGAGGTTGGCGGTCGCTGGTGCTGGTGCTCGGTCCGGCCGTGGACGGCGTGATCGTGTGGGCGCTGTTGTCGATGTTGACGATCAGCCCGCTGCATGCGTGGGCGGGTGGCGTGCTGATGGCGGTTGTGTCCTACACATACTTGCAGCCGATGCTCTTGCCCCAGCGTTTGGTGGTGTGGCGGTTGGCGAAGGAGCACGTGCTTCGTCGCCCTCGCCAAGCGGCCTTGCTTGTGGCAGGGCTTGTCGTCGCTTCGTCCATCATCACCTCCTCCATGGTGGTGGGCGATGCCCTGGATGCCACCGTCGAGCAAGAGGTGGAGGCCACCTGGGGCGCTACGGACGTCGTCCTGAGTGGTTTTGATCAACGGACGGGATTGCGGGTTGCATACAGCGAGGCGATGGCGGACCGGATTTGGAACGGCATCCAAACCCATCCCGACCTCTCCGAGCAGGTGGTTGGACGTCAACACGGCTGGGTGGACACCGTGAGCCTCACGCCGGTTGAAGGGCCCGGCGAACCCACCGTGGCTTGGTTTGCTCGCAACGCTTCCATCGATGCTGCGGGCCCGTGGTCGTCGCTTGGCGACGGCGCCTACCGTTTCGATGACCTCCGCCGCGCCAACGACGGTGCGTCCGTGCTTCAAGTCGCCCTGAACACCGTTGCCAGCGACTCACTGGGTGCTGACGTGGGTGACACCTTGCGAATGGGGTACCACCGAACGAGCGAAAGCGGTGAGCGGGTGCGGGACACCGTGACCGTTGAAGTGACCGCCGTGGTGGCGACGACCGGCCAAGGGGCCCTTGGCGGCACCCGTTCGCCGGCCATGTTCAGCGACTTGGCCAGCGCGCATGGTTTGCTTGGTGAGGACACCGGCATCAATCGGTTGTCCTTTGCTCTTGACGGCGGGTTGAGTGAAGAGCGGTACGACGAGGTCATGGCCGACATGCTCGATGAAGTGAACCGCTCGGTCAGCGCCGTTGATGCTGGGCTCAACCTCACGCTCGACCGCCCTTCTTCGTCCATCACCGTGACGAGCGCTCAAGGATTGGGGCGCATCGCCGCCGATGATGTTCGGGCGCTTCGTGGCAACATGTCGGCACTGGCACCAGGGGGCCTCGCTGTTGAAGTGCTTCAAGTTCCGTTGGTGGAGGTCACGGTCAACGGCCAACCGCTGCTGACGTTGGCGGACGGATCGGTGACGGAACTCCACGCGACCAACACCTCCGTGTGGCATGTTGGCCCCGGAGGCTTCGGGGTGGAGGTGTTGAACAACGCATCCACATGGGCGTGGCAGGTTCCAACGGGTGGACGCTTGTTGGACGTGGCGTTGGATGCCAGCGGTGAACGGGCCTTGGCGGTCCACGCCGATGGCTTGGTCCTCGCCGACACACATCGCCTTGAGGAGGAGGCAGCCGCCGTCGTTGATGCATCCTTCCATCAAGCTGCGGCTTGGCACACGGACGGATGGGTGGTCGTCGTCGCCGACGATGACGACTGGACGGTCGAGGTCCTCGAGCCCAACTTGACAAAACGGTCTGTCCATGAGCTAGCCGTTGACCTGCCGTCCACCGTGCTCAGTGTCGAACTCCTCACGAGCGGTGCAGATGTGATGTTGGGGGTCGAGGGTTTGTTTGGAACGCAGTGGTACACACTGGACCTCACCCCAACCGGTGCGCTTGCGAGCGCCACGGACGACCCTCGCAGTTCTGAACCCCCGATGTCGCTTCCTGCACCCTGCAACGGTGCGGTGGGTGTGATGGCCGCGACGGGTGAACGTTGGTGCACCGTGGATGGGGGTCTTGCGGTTCTGAATTCCACGAACACGACGGTGGGTTTGCGGTTGCCGTTGCAATCCGATGCCCCAGGGTTTGGCACCTTCCCACAGATGTTGCTGGCCTTCGGCACGAACGAAACATCCGGCAACATCACGACCGGTGACGTGCGCCTCTCGCCGAGGCTGGATTCGCTCAACCTGTCCACCGAGGATGCCCTCCGCTTCACCGGTTTGATCCCGTACGCCTACGGCGACGATGCCTCCTCGCCGCTCCATGCGGCCGGCACCTACGCCACATTGCCCGGTTTTGAGGCGCTGAGCGAACTCGAAGGGCTTGTGCTGGGCGTCGTCGCTTTGGACGATGCAGAACAACTGGCGTTGGCGGATTCCGATGAACGGTCGCTCATCGTCCTCCGGTTGAGCAACGCATCGGTGGTGTCACCCGAAGATGCACTGGCGCAATGGTCCGCTTGGTTCGATGACCTGAGCGGTGCGGACGACATGTCCCTTTCCTTGACCGCCGTCAAACGGGACGCTGCCCTTCAGGCCGAAGCCTCCTCGGGCGTGCTTTCAGCCATGTTCCTGGTGTTTGGCTCCTTCACCATCGCTGCGGGTGTGCTGCTCTCGCTGACCATCATCATGCTCCTGGCGGACGTTCGTCGAAAGGAAACGGCGGTGGTCCGAGCCATTGGTTTGCAACGGAGTGAAGCACGGGCCTTGTTCGTGCAGGAAGGGCTCTTGTTGGCCCTGTTGGCGGGCGGGGTTGGCGCCCTGCTCGGCCTCGGCTTGGCGTGGTTGGTGGCTACGGGGTTCGCTTCCATTTTCGCCTCGGTGGGCGCACAGCGCTTTGTCTTCGATTTCACGCTGGATTCGGTGGTGGCTGGATGGGTGTGGGGCACGCTGATCGCCTGGGTCATGTTGGTGGCCTCAGCCGGCTTCAACGCTCAACTGAACATCGTTCAAGCGCTGCGTGGGGCACCGCTCCGCTTCGTCCGAACCGTCCCTTGGTGGCTCATGCTGTTGCAAGTGGTGGGGTTCGGGGGCGCCGTTCTGGGCGTGGCCCTGCTGGTTGTTTTGGGGTTGGGCAGCAGCGCTGCGTACGCCCTGTACATCGGGAGTGGAGCGTTGCTGTTGTTGGCCTTGATGCCGGTGTTCACGTGGATGCTCCCGACCTGGCGGTACAGGCGGTCCACCACCCTTCATCGGTCGGTTCGGTATGCCCCGCGAACCACCCTCGGTGCGCTGGGCCTTGGCTTCCTCATGTGGACGATGGTGCTCGCTCCGGTCGACCCCATTCGTTCTCGCATGGAGCCCAATGAACTCGCCTTCATCGTGCTCGGGCTCACGCAGGTGGTGGCTGGGGTGATGGTCTTGACCAGCTTCGCTCCGTTGCTGGTCCAGCGGCTCAGCAAGCAAGGTTGGTTGATGCGCCGAACCGGGCCGGTCGGCAGCGTCGCCTTGGCCCACCCCCTGGCCGCACCATGGCGTTCGGCCGTCGTGATGGCGATGTTTTCCATCACGATGTTTTCCGTGGTCGTCCTCTCGGGGTACACCGCTCAATTTGACACGTACTCGACCGGGTTTGTCGAAGAGGCGGAAGGTGAGTTTGAGTTGATGATTGCCTCCAGCCGCGCTCGGCCCATCGATGTGAGCGATGATCCGGATTCGTGGGGCATTGATCCATCCTTGAGCGAACAAGTGGACGGCACAGGGCGCGTCGCTCGAGCGACGGCATGGATGGAGGACGCCGATGGTGAACGCATGCCCTACGTCCTTCGGGGCGTGGACGATGGATTCGTTCGACACGGTGGATTGCCGTTGCATGCATGGGATGAGGTGCTGGGCGACACGTCGGAGGAGGCGTGGATGTCCATCCAACGGTTCCCGGATGTGGTGTTCCTCGACGCTTCGTTTGGGCTGGAAAACTCGGTCGAAGGCGGGGGCTTGGTACCGCTTCAATTTTCAATTGGCGATTCAATTTTGTTAATTGACATATCCAATCCACAAAACAACCGTTCCGTCACGGTTGGTGGCTTCCTGGCGCAATCCTCGTACCTGTTTTCCCCAGGGGTGTGGATGGCCGAAGATCCTGTTGTCGATCGTTTCGGAGGTGAGGTCACGCGCATGTACGTCAGCATCAGCGACGATGCGCGTCCCATCGCGCCGTCGTTTGCAAACGTCGAGGTTTCGGGGCAAGGCAAAACCACGGAGGTACGGCAAGCGACCTTGGAGCTGGAGGCGGCGCTTGATGAGGCGTTCAGCAGCGAGGGTGTGGTGGTCGACACCGTCGTGGCCGAAGTCATGGTGGTGCAGGGGTTGGTGTTGGCCATATTGGCGTTGTTTGAGGGATACCTCGCCTTGGGGTTGGTGGTCGGCGTGGCCGGCATCGGCGTGGTCACGGTCCGCAACGTTAGTGAGCGCACGCGTGAGGTCGGGATGCTGCGTGCGCTTGGTTTTCAGCGCTCGCATGTAGCTGGGGTCTTTCTGATCGAAATCAGCTGGCTCGCCGGTGTCGGTCTGCTTAACGGTTTGGTCACGGGGTATGCCTTCCATCGCATGCTTCACGAGGCGGTCTGGTCCGAACAAGGGGCGCCGTTTTTGTTCCCCTGGGGTGAAGTGGTCGGTCTGTTGTTCGCATGCTGGGCGGTGGTGTTGTTGGCCACCTTCACACCGGTTCGGCGTGCTGCTCGTGTGCCTCCGTCGGCCGCGTTGAGGACGGTTTGATGCGGTTCGCCTCAAAGCCGATGGCTCCTGCCGCTTGGCGTGGTTCGGCACAATGTGCGCGTCGTCAACCAACGTTCAAGGGCCGTTCCTTCGAGTCCGTTGCCGGTGTACATCCACCGTTGTGGGGTCCGTGGGCAACTCGCCATCCTGTTTTCACAAACGGATTGTCTCATTTCGGGGGGAAATGTGGGGTTGCCTGCCATTTTCAGTGAAAATTGTGCGGAATTGGCTGAATTCGGGATAAATCAAGGGGCCTATAGTATAAATACCACACACGACGTGGTAAGGGTCACCGAACCATCGGGGGTATTGACATGAAGAATATGACTGCACTGATTTTGACGGTGTTGATGATGACGAGTTACCTCGCCGTCGTTGATTTCACCGAACTTGAAGAACCTGTGGCACCCACGCACGAAACCAGCGCTCGCACGGGCGCTGACCCAAGCGTGGTCGCCATCACGTCGCCGAAAGAAACCGTTTGCGACATCAATGGATGCCGCAACACCTTGGAGGTTGGTGAGCCAACCACCTTCTCCGCCTACATCCAGAACGCAGGCGACGCAGCAGCCGACGACCTGACCTACAGCGTCACCGTCCACTTGACGGACGACCAGGGCAACGTTGGCATGATCGCCACCGACGCCGGTGGCAACAACCTCGTGTGGGAAAACCTCGACGCCATGTGCGACGACGGTTCCGTGTGTGACTTCGACTCAACCGCCACGCCCCACCCCTTCGCAGCCGGTGCCTACCTCGGCGGTGGTAAACTCACCCTCTCGCAAAACGGCGCTCCCATCGAATGGACGCCCACCCAAGGCCAGTACATCATCATGATTGAGGTGGACAGCTCCAGCGACGCCGACATCGCCAACAACGTTGAACAGGTGTACGTTGAAGTCAACGACTGGTACGACATCGAGGTCGACCTTTCGTGGGACAACTACGAGGGTGGCGATGCCAAGACCGTCACCGGCACGGATTTCTTCACCCTCTCCGTCACCGCCACCGGATCCGACACGTTTGACCCCCGAAACGTGGCCATCCGGGTGGCTGTCTCCGGTGATGTTGATGCCGCACAGTTCACGATTGACGGCAACAACTACGACCTCCTCGCCAGCCAGAGCGGGATCAGCGTGATTGAAGCCGGCGTTCCTCAATTGGTCCGCACGTTCGAAAACGAAACGAACTCGTTGGACATGACCAACGACACCCGCAACGTGCTCGAATTCGAGAACACTTGGTCGGTGTCGGGCTCGGTGACGCCCAGCAGCAGCAACGACGAGGCCCGGTTCACCATCGAAGCCGAGCTCATGAACTACACGGCCTTTGGCCAATACGATGCTTGCGTTGAAGTGTTCGACAACACGCAAGAAGAAGGTGAGGAGAACATCACCACCTACCGCCACTTCTGTGAAGTGGTCATCACCAACGACGACCGACCCGCCACGGACGAGGACGCCATCAGCGGTTCAAAGCTGACCTTCCACGACATCGCCATCTCCCGCATGGGTGTTTACCAAGGCTACAACGCCGACGGTACGGGGCTTCCCTCGGCCTTTGTGGAATCGGGCATTGGCGGTGACCTCAACGTGGGTGCTTCCCGCCTTTATGCCGAAGTGACCCACCGAGGCAGCGACGCCTCCATCACCTACGGTTGGGACATGACGTACACCGTGACCAAAGACGGGGCCGTAGTGGACTCCGGCACGGTGGATGACTGCACGGAAGGCTTGGAAGTCAGCTACATGCACGCTCCACTCGGTGCTGGCGTGGGCGCTTCATTGACCGGATTCGTGTGCGTCGAAGTGCAATTGTCACCCGGTGAATACCAGTTCGACTTTGATTTGGTCATGGACAACGAGAGCAGCCGACAAGGTGAGCCCGTTGAATGGACGGGTGCCACGGATTCTCGAACCAGCAACAACGACGCCCGCATGGTGGCCGATGTGATCAACAACCTCCCCATCATCACGTCCTTTGAGTTGGTGACTGAAGGCGACCTCGTCGTCGGTATGGGAGGCCTCCTTGAATTCAGCGTGAACGCCTTTGACGTGGATGACCCCTCCGGGACCGGTCTGAACTTCACGTACTCGAGCCAGCACGGCGACTTCGTCGGTTGCGGTGGCCCTGCCACCGCAGGCGGCACGCTGTGTTCGACCCCACTCACGAGCCAATTCGTCGGCGACCTCTCGGCCACCGTTGTTGTGACGGACGAGCACGGCGGCGTGGTCAGTGAATTCATGATCGTCGAAGTCTGGAACGCCGCCGTGGCCACCGCCACGACCGATGCTGGCATCGAGATTTCCTACCCGCTCCAGTACCGTGGCATTGACCAGTTCACCATCACGACCTTTGCGGACATGGACATCACCGACGAATACACCGGTGTGGTGCTCGAGAACTTTGCAGGTTCCTACGACGCCGTGGCCGTTCTCGACTACGCCCCCAGCACGACCCGCTCTGCTGCTGATGTGTTGACCCAGTCGCTGACCGTGACCGTGCCCAACTCGCTCGGTGCCACCTCGATGTGGTACATCGGCGGCAACAACCTCTGGACGCCCATGGACGACACGGCCGATGAAGCCGGACCCACCGCTTCGGAGTTCACGTTCACCTTCCCCGCCAACTCGGGCATGCTCCCCGCTGGGACCATCGTCCTGATGGGCGGTGAACTCGCTCAGGCCGCCATCCCCGACGCTGCGGTCAGCGGCTTCGCTGCTACGGCCCTCAAGTCGGGCGCCATCGGCGTGACCTGGGACATCACCGGAACGCTCCTCTCCTCCGACAGCATCGTCGTCGGCATCTGTGAAGGCGCTGCAGACTGTGCTGAGCCGTTCGAGACCACCGTCGCTGATGAGGACCGTGCGTACACCTACGGTGGCTCTTCCACCACCCACGGGACCACGTACTACGTGGCCGTGGCCGTGTGCAACGAGGAAGGCTGTTCCGCTGAAGGTACGGGCACCGTCGTGGCCGACAAAGCCGTTGACGGTGACGTGATGGCCACGAACCTCAACATCGTCCAAGACGGTGACAACTGGGTCGTGACCTGGGACATCGATGGCTCCACCGCTGACGTTGCCATGTGGCACGTGTGCTATCAGCGCGAGGATTCCTTCACCGCTGCTGAGATGCCCACCGAGTGCCCCGACAGCGTGATGGGTGCTGACGCCACTACCCTGACGATCGCCATGCCCACCTCCGCAGGCTCGTTCACCTACTACTTCACCGCCGTCCCCATGGACGCCCTTGGCAACATGGACGCTCAGGGACAGATGAACAGCATTGACTACTTCCGCGATGCCGACAACGGTAACGTGGACGACAACAACGGAACGATCGGCGAAACCGGCGATGAAGCGTCCTCCAGCGTGCCCACCTGGGCTTGGGGCGCCATCGGCGGCGTGGTCGTCGTGGCCTTCGTGGTCGGTGCCTTCATCCTGTCACGCGGTGACGGCGAAGGCGGCGATGACAAGGACTGGGATTACTGATTCCAGCCCATGAACGTCCCCACCACCTCATCGAGGTGTACAACACCGGGGTGGGCGTTACGGCGCCCATCCCGGCTTTATTCTCTTTCTGTGACCGATGTCCTGTTATTTTCTCAAGGAGATTGTCCAAAATCGGTTGCCTCATTCAGATTGAACTGGTCCCGCTCAACGAACAGGCATCGTGTCACTGAGCTCAAGCCTCTTTTGATGCAACCAAGCCACATGCTTGACGGTTCGGATGCTCTCCTGGGTCGGCAGCCGTTCTTGCCGAGCCATGCCGCACCGTTCGAACACACCACGTTCAAACGCTCAGAAAACATTCGGTGGATGCGTCGTTTGGTGGTGGTTCGAAAGCGATCGAGAGTGTTTCGATACGGGCCGATCCGGACACGATGCAATTGAGCGTTTTGTTGAGGTGGTGGGCGAACGCAGAATCGTATCAACGTCGATTTCAACGGTGCATCATGAACAACCGGAAACGTTGGTCGAAAAACAGATTTCACACATATGAATCTTCTGCGGGAGGGCCCGCCGTTGTGGTTGACCCAACACACCGTGTTCGACCTTGGGGCCGCATTGTAACATATTCAACCATAAAATGGGTTTTCTGAGCAGTTTTCAAACAAAGTTCCGATTCGCTTTAGTAGGAATCCGATGGGCGCTCAAACATTTTGCACCCGAACTCATATAAGTGGTGTAAGGCGTGGAGTGCTCTGCATACAGTCCGTATGGGGTGAATGACCTATGTTGGGAAACAAGAACAAGAAACAGAAGACCGTCTTCGGCGGGATCGGAATTGCACTGCTGTTGTGCGCATTGATGGTGCTCATGCCAATGAGCGGCTACGTGGACAACACCAGTGCTGATGTTGAGTTTGTGGAAGCAAGCGCAACGGAGGATGATTACTTCAGCCTCCCCGAGAAACTCGCCGAAGCAGATTACGAATACGACCCGTCGCTTGAACTTCAAGGGATGCGAGATGAAACGACCAAGACCTTCCTCAATGAGGACGGCACCTTCACGCAAATCGTGGCCAGTGAACCCCTTCACTACACCACGGAAGACGGTGTGTGGTCCGACATCAACCTGAACATCCAGGCTCGTCCCGAAGGTTGGGCCGTGACGGAGAACTCCTTCACGACAACCTTCGCCCCTGAGGCTGCTGGCGGCATCGCCCTTCAGGCCAACCAGTGGGTCGACCCGATCTTCTCGGGCATCAACCCCACCGTGGTCGGTCTCGTTGAAATGCACGACCAACCCGAAGTGCTGGACCTCGCTCCAGCCCACAACGGGATTGAAGTCGGCGGCAACGTGATCCGCTACCCTCTCGCTGACGGCGTGGACCTCGACTACACCGTCGAGACCACCGGTGTCAAGCAGAACATGATCCTGCGCGAGGCACCCGTGCTCCCCGAGCACATCAACTACTTCGGTCTGAGCGAACAGATTCAGCTCCCCGTTGGCTACGCCCTCTACGCAGGGGAGCAACTGGTTGGCGCTGAGATCGTTCAGACGCAGGACCCCCTCCAGATTCGACACGTGGAGACCGGCGAACTGCTCGCTGAGCTCCCCGCGCCCATGGTGGTCGAGCCCAACGCCGAAGAGCCCTACATCGGGACCTTCGTTGTGCGAGCCAACGGACCCAACGTCCTCCTCCTCACGCTGGTGGACGCCGACTGGCTCCTCTCGGACGACCGGGTCTTCCCCCTCGCCATTGACCCCACCATCAACGTGAACTCGGCCACTGGCGGTTACTGTTACATCTACTCAACGGCCTGTTACACCGGGACCACCCGCTACCACTACCGGTACTATGGTTCCTACTACTACGTGCCCTGGCACAAGTACACGTTCACCTCGAGCAACGCCCTTCCCAGCGGTGCCACCATCGACAAGATCGAATGGCGCAAGTACATGTCCTACGCTTACGGTTCCTCCGTCACGTTCAACGTGGTCGTGATGGAAGAGTGCGGTTTGGACGCTCGATACAACTACGCCATCACCCAAAACGCTTGCAACGGCAACGGCCTCGCTGCCAGCAAGATGGTGTACAACTACGGCGGCACCAACGCCCGCTCCATGATCTCCGCCATCGGCAACTCCCCAACGGCTGCCACGGTGAGTTCCTCGGGCACCGGCTGGAAGACCGTGACGCTCTGCAGTTCCTCCACGGCGTGCAACGCCACCACCGGCGGTGTTTCCCACATCACCGATGCCCAGGCCAACCTGGGTACCGTCGGTATCGGTGAGCATTACAACAGCAGCTCCTACTACTACACCTACGCTTCTGCTTCGGGTTCCTCGAACTCTCACATCCGCATCACCTACTCCGGTGGTACGGACCCCGATGCCCCAACTGCCGAATTCACGGCTTACACGGGTCTCGACTCTTACATTGAAGGCGTCCGCACGCTGTTCATCGAGTTGACCGACCTGTCCGGCATCGACACCACGTCGTCCGGTGCACCCACCCTGCACTACTCGACCGACGGCGGCAGCACCTGGAGTTCCACGACCTACGGTCTGGGCAGCAACGGTGATTTCGATGCTGGTGAGTTGGTGTCCATCGGCACCTGCGGCACGACCGACACCACCTGTCGCTTCAAGGCTCGCACGCCCGACTTGGCCATTGGTGACGAATTCCAGTACTACTGGGAATACCAAGACCTGGCGCCCACCACGCAGACGCCTCCTGGCCCCAACACGGGTTACGAGCCTGCCTTGACGGGTACCCAAACCACCCCGACGCCTTACTACTTCAACATCAGCGACCCCGACAACGCACCTGCAAGTCACAAGAAGATGACCACGTTGTCCACCGACGTTCACGCCAGCAGCTACTACACGCCGCAAGGTTTCCTCGACCGCCAGATGACGTACTACTCCCACAGCGATGAGTACTTCTTTGAGTTCGACACGTCCGGCTGTGGCACCGGCTCGCAGCAGTGCTGGTACACCGGCACCTCCACCTTCTACGAGAACTGGATTGTTCGCTGGAACAGCAACGTCCCCAGCGGCAGCTACGGCATGAACTCCGGCTCGACGTCCGGGAACCAGCAGCTCCGCACCACGAACGACGGCTTCCTGCAGATCGGTGCCCAACACGGACCCGGCATGAACCTGATCTTCTTCTACGACAGCGCCAACAACGAGTGGGGCTACGTGGGTGTGGACACCGAAACCGGCATCGACACCCCGTTGACGGGCGGTTCCAACATGGACGCCTCCGTTGCGTACGGTTACACCCAGGCTTACAAGTTCGACATCCCCGGTGACATCACCGGTACGTTCGGTAAGCACGACTTCAACGCCACCGGATCATACATTGACAACTCCTCCGGCTCCAACGTCACCGTGTACAATGCTGACCGCATGTGCGTGACGACCAACGGCTGGTACTACTTCTACCGAGCCACGTCCTCTTTCGACCGCTGCACCCCGGCCTACTACATGATCTACGGTTCGACCTCCTCCTACCGCTGGTCCGGCTTCGCCCTCGGCTCCGGCTACTACGGCCGCCAAGCCACCACGGGCAGCATGACCTACAAGGTTGGCAACGTGGCACCAACGCCCGACACCTTCGCACCCGACTTCACGCACAGCCCGTTGGGTGACTCCCACTCGGCAACCCGCGTCGTGTCCGTTGACATCATGGACGTCGGCGACCCTGCTGCTGGTCTGAACACCACGCAGACGCCCGGTGTTGGACCCACCATGTACTACCGCGTGACACCCGACGGCGGCACCGCTGGTTCCTGGACGTCCTCCTTGATGGACGCTCAAGGCGTTTCGGACCCCGACGACTGTCAACTTGCCCAGTGTACGTGGACGGCCGACATCGAAGACCTCGAAGTCAACGACACCGTTGAGTACTACTTCACGGCCAAAGACATGTCGACCGAAAGCACCGGCACCAACAGCAAAACGTCGTCGACGTTCAACTTCACCCGTGGCGACCCCAACAAGGTGTTCGTGGTGGAATGGCGCGACCGCTCGTACTACTACACCTACGGTCCAGAGTGCACCGTTCAGGCTTTGTTCTATGACGTGACCAACGAGATTGAGTACAAGTACGACTCCAACTGCCGCACGGTCTACAACTCGTGGTCGATCGGCTACATGGACCAGTCCCGCTCCAACGGGGCCAGCATCCTCTACTCGTCGGCCACTTCCTACAACAGCAACCCAGGTCACCAGCCAACAACGACCAACTTCCGCATCCAGACCGACGGCACCTCTCACAGCTACGAGTCGTTTGACCTCGGCCTGACAGAAGTTGCCAACGCCAACACGGCTTTGTCCGGCACCTCCGGCGGTACGCCTTACACCTACTACTGTTGGTACTACTTCTCGTCCTACCGCAACTCCTGCAACGCCAACGTGGACCTCCCCGCTGGTTTCGAGTTCGAGTACTTCGGCACCACCTACGACGGTGACGACAGCAACGACCGTGTCCAAATCGGTCGTCAAGGCTACATGTACTTCATCGACAACGGAAACACCAACAACGAGCGCGGTGTCTGGACTTGGCACAACCCTGAGTTGCCCTACAGCAGCAGCACCTACGCCCGTCCAGGATTGATCGCTCCGTTCTGGTCGAACTACAACAACTACTACTGTTTCGTTTCCGGCAGCACGGACTGTTCCACCTACTACCGCATCATGCCTTACGAAGGCAAGGGGACGGACGTTACGGCCGACATCACGGCGGACCCCAACTGGGACCTCACCGACAGCCCGATCCGCATCAACCCAACCAACGATTATCTGGTCGTGTCCTCGGACCTGACCATCCAGCCCGGTGTCCAGATTGAAGTCGCCGCAGGCAAGGGTATCTCGTTCGACGGGGCATGCACCCAGTTCATCGCCAACGGCAACGAATCGCACCCGATCAACTTCACCGGCATGAACAACGGTGAGTGGCTCGGCATCGCCTTCACGGACGACTGTGCCACCGCTGGCGGTACGGACGATCGACACCAGTTCAGCTTCGTGAACTTCAACAACACCTCCGATGCCGTGATTCGGTCGGGTTCCCGCCACAACGGCCAAGGCCCCTCCTGTGGTTCCTCAACGGCGAACTGCAACACCGGTAACTACACGATGTCTGACGTGACCTTCACGAACGTTGGCTCTGTGTTCACCCACGGCAGCGGTCAGGGCACCGTGTTGACCATGACGGACTTCACCATCAGCGGTGTTGACGGTTCCTGTTTCAACCTGCCAGAGGACAGCCGTGTGACCTTGATGGAAGGGACGATGACGAACTGCAACACCGACGGTGGTCTTTCCGACGGTGCTGTGGTCAGCGTCCTGAACTCCAACGGTGGCGGTCTGCTCCACATGGAGAACATCACGGCCAGCAACGCCTACCAGAACTTCGTCCGCATTGACCTTGAGGACCTCTACATGTCCAACGTGTCGCTGACGAACACCGGTACGGGCTACACCAAGGCCGCTATCGAGCACACCCCATGGCGAACCGGTGCCCAATCCGGTTCCACGGCTTACCTGTCGAACGTTGACGTCCCCGCCTACGGCGACGGCTCCATCATTGACGCCATGGAATCCGTGATCCTCATGGACGTGGACCTGGGCGACAACGATCTCGCCTTCCGACCCGGCGGCACATCGCAAACCGGTAACGGTGCATCGAGCTCCGATGCCATCCTTGACGGGGTGACCTCGGGCGACCTCACGATGGCTCGCATGCACCCCGGTACGTTCACCGACATCACGGCCGGTGACGTGACCATGACGGGCAACGCCATCACCTCGGAAACCCTGAAGATGAACGATTTCGACATCGGCTCCTTTGGCGTGACGGGTTGCGGCTGGACCATGGTCATGGACGCACCGTCCTTGGACGCCTTCAAGTCCTCGGCCTCGTGTTCGACCTCGAAGAACACCGTGACCATCGACAGCGGCGTCTTCAGCCACGGTTCGCTGACCACGGACGTCATCGATGCCCGCAACTCCCGGATCACGGTGGGTCAATCGACGATTTCGTCGACCACCGCCGGCGTGACGACCGAAGTCGGCAAGGCTCGGTCCGGTTCGGACATCGTTCTCGTTGATGTCTCACTGAACGGCGACGACTGTTCCGACCAAAGCGGCGCCACCGGTGACTGTGCTGTGGACGTGGCCTCCACGGCCATGGTCTACTACGGCGGTTTGGCTTCCGTTCGCACCTACCGCCTGTCCGGCGGTGTGCCTGTCTGGAAGGCCGACCATGTCGTAACCACGACCCTGCTCGACAGCAGCATGAACGAAATGTTCCAGGTCGGTTCGCACATGACCGACGCCAACGGCAACGCCAGCGTTTGGGTTGTCGTCGCCGACAGCGACACGACCACGTACGAAGACCACGTCATCCGTGCCTTCGGTACAGCCGGACAGAACGAGACGTACCCCAACGATTTCACCGACGTGACCTTGGCCAGCGACTGGTACAACGACACGTTCACCTGGGGCGACCACCTCGATTTGTTGCTTGAACCAGCACCGATTGTCTTTGACGACCCATCGTTGGACTGTTACACTTTGGTGACCACGTGGACCAACCTGACCGGTAACTGGAACAGCGGTACCAACACGTTCACCTTTGACGACACCTCCATCACCGTGGCCGCCGACCTCACGCTTGACGGCTGCGGTATTGAACTGCAAGGCGGTTCGTTGAAGGTGCAGAGCACGGCAACGAGCTCGCCGGTGATCACCTTGGCGGCCGGAACGGGGAGCTTCGCCGGTTCCTCCGGTTTCATCACGGCCAACGACGACGGTACCTCGGGCAACCCCGCATCCATCCGTGCTGTGTCCTCCACCTACGGACTCCACCTGGACATCCAGGACGGCACGCTGACGCTGGACAGTGCGACCTTGCGTGACGTCGCTCAAGACGCCACCATGGACGCTGCGCTTTACATCGGCGCAGGCGCTGAACTTGTCATGATGAACGGTGCGACCATCTACGGTGCATCGGCTTCCTCCGACGACATGGCCACGGTCAAGGTCGACGGCGGCTCCGCCGACCTTAGCGACTCGAGCATCATCAACAACGGTGCGTCGGGTACGGCTCTTTGGCTTGAGAACACGGGCGCCAGCGCCTCCGGTATCACGGTGCGCAACGCGGCCGTCGGTATCCAGTCCTACAACGCTGCACCGCAAATCGACGGCTTCGTGTCCAACGGCAACACCGTTGGTCTATCGAGCTACGGCGGTATGTCGCTGCCCACCATCTACCGAAGCAGCGCCCTTTCGGGACAGTCTGCGGGTTGGACCACCTACGAGTTCGACCTGTCGAACTACCTCGGTACCGGTGACTACCTGCAACTCGGCGCCAACTCGATCTACGGTGGCGGCAACGCTCACCCGTCGTACAACTACGCCACGAGCAAGTACTACTTCATCACCGACCGATACAACGTGGAAATCACGGACGACAGCGGCAACTCTTGGAACGTGACGAGCGACGATCAGATTGGTTACTACCCCTACTCGGCTTCCGACCCCGCTGAGGGCGTCGGTCCTGTCGGCACCTACGATGGTGGTGTTGGTGGTGCGCCTTCGTGGCACTGCAACTACTACTCGATCGGCTACGGCCCGAACTACTACTACGAGGGTTACTACTACTACATGTATCGGTACTGGCTCGGCCAAACCTCTGGCTACAGCACCTACGACCGACCCGATCAATTCGGTTTCCAATGGGAGTCGATTGAAGGCGTGACGCCAACCGGCACCTCGGCTTACCCGTACCGCTACTGGGGCTACTACTCCCCATCGGCCTACTTCGGCGGTGTTTACGCACCGCCTGAAGGCATCAACGGTCAGCCCTCCGGCAGTCCAGGTCAACCCGGTAACATCGGCAACCCGCCCAGCTACGCTGCCAGCGGTTACCCGACCAACTACGGTGTCTGTTTGGACTACGCCTACACCTACTACGTGAGCAGTGGCCAGGGCGCCCGGATGACCATGCCGATCGTTGATATTTCGGCCAACAACATCTCAAAGGTCTCCCTTTGGGTTGACGTGCTCCACCGTGGCAACGACAACTACCAGGACCGCTACGACTTCGTGGCACGTGTCGGCGACGACCCATCGGACCTCGGCGACTACCTCCGTGAGTCCGGTACGCCCTCGTTCACCAACGGCACCATCACCGGTGCCGATTACGGAATCGAAGTTGGCGGCGCCTTCGCTGCAGGCAGTTACGAGGACATCACCGTGACCGACCCCACATACGCCGGGCTCCACGTGACCGGACAAGCCTCCTCGTCGTTCAACCGCCTCAACGTCACCGACGGTGACTACGGTGTGTTGGTTGGCACGACGGGCTCCGGCACGGTTCACATGACGAACTTGGACCTTGATGACCAGGCCCTCGCCGGCGTCTACTACCTCACCGACCTGGCCGGTGACCTGACCGGTGACATCACCGGATCGGCCGGTCCGGCGTTCAAGTACGGTGCCAACACCAACCAAGACGTCGAGATGAACGGAATCACCATTTCCAACAACGCCGTTGGGATTGAAGCCGGTGGTTCGGGCGACTTCACCATGACCGACGTGACCTTGTCCAACACGCAGGACGTGACCATCTCCGGATCCTCAACGATGGACTTCATCGAAGGAACGGTTGACACCTCCTTGGTCAGCGTGACCAGCACGGGGCTGTTCAACCGACAACGACAGGTGGACATCACGGTCAAGGCCAACGTCTCCGCCGTGGAACAAACCGTGGCCGGCACCCAAGTGGTGTTGAAGGACGCTGACGGTGTGGTGCAAAGCCAAATTGAGACGGACACCAGCGGTGTGGCAGAAGGCATCACCTTCACCACGCAAACGGTGGATGCCTCCGGCTTGACCGCGATGCCCACGACCGGTTACACGGCCGTGACGGTGTCGATGATCGGTACCTACTCCTACGTGAGCTCATCCAACAACAACGGTGACTTCCGCTACGACTTCCTGGACCTGACCTTGACGGACACCTCCGGACAAAGCTCTGTCATGTACCTTGAGGACACGTTTACGGCTCGACTGTGCTACAGTTACAGTACGACCAGCTACATCTACGAGCAGCCCTGTACGGGTCTGTCAACGGGTGGTGAGCGAGAGTTCAGCAACGGCATGACCGAGTACGGTTACTACTACGCTTTCAACGGCAACGATCTCGAAGGCGAGACCGTCATGATGGACGCTCCGTTCCTGTATGTCGACGACGGCAACCAGTATTGGAACGGCAGCACCTGGATTGTAACGGCTTCCTACGACTACTACGCCACGAACCGCATGTACCCCTACTACTACGCTGATGTCAACACCTACTTCAGCGACGCATCGGTGACCATGCTGGCCACGGCCGACAACGGCGATCCGCAAGGGTTCTCCTTGGGTTACCTGTATTACTCCATGAACCTGATGATGAACAACACCAGCATCTCTGGCCTGGCCACCATCTACGGTTCCATGGGCTACGGGTATTACACCGATTACCAGTTGGACTGGTTTGACATCTCAAACAGCACGTTCACGCACTTCCGTGGCTACCGTGAAGGCACCAGCCTCAACTACGAGGACACGTGCATTGCAATGGTCGGTGGGAACGGCACCTCGATCACGGACAACACCTTCGACAACTGTATGATTGGTGTCCTGATGGACTTGTCCCCGTACTCCTACTCGCACTCCTCGAGTGAGTACGGTGCTGACAACCTGGTCATCAGCGGCAACACCTTCCAGAACGGAGGTGAAGTGGCTGACATCTACGGTGACCCAGCCAACAACGTTGACGGTCTTGTCGTTGAGAACAACGTCATGAACCCCACCTTCGGCGGGTCCGGTATTGCCATCCAAAGCGGTAACGCCAAGGATGTCACCATCGCCAACAACACGATCAACAACGCTGCAGACGGTGTCTACCTCCGCGATGTCGCTGACTTCTCCATCGAGAACAACGACATCTCCGGTGTGTCCGACCCCGCCGAAACCGGTATCCTGGTCTACGGCGGTAGCGGTGACGTGACGGGCAACGACCTGACGGACGCTGATGGCGGTATCTACCTCTTTGAGATGGAAGCCCCGCCCTCGCCAACCAACTCGTTGTGTGAGATCGGTCAGAACGACTACGGCAGCGGCCCCTACTCGTGCACCTGGACGCTCGGTACCGGTAAGGAAGCCATCTTCAACCTCGGCACCGACAGCTGGGGCTACGAGATCAGCATCGTGGTGACCAAGCCTGACGGCACGACCGACAGCTGGCCCACGTACAGCTTCTCGAGCAACACGCAGTACACCCCGTTGACCACCTACACCGACGCCGGTAACTACACCCTCACGGTCCGTGACTCGTGGGGCGACGGAGGTGCCACCATCACCATCCTGGAATCCTCTCCAGGATCCAGCGGTTACGCCGGCCCAACCATCAGCGACAACACCATCGCTCTGAGCACCGGACGAACGTCGCCCAACGCCCAAGGCATTGCTATGGTTGACTGCGACGGTGTGTCCATCCAATCCATGGACAACACCATCACGCTGGCGGACAACGCCTTCGTGATCGAGGCTTGCGACGCCAACGACCAAGGTTCCACCTTGACCGGTGCTGGCCAAAGCTCGACCAACGGTATTCTCGCCGACGACACCAACAGTGCGCTCGTGCTCAACGGCACGACCATCAGCGGCTTCGCCACGGGTGTCTACAAGGAAGGCGGCACCCTCTCGATGATCGGCGATGCCGACCTGACGGGCAGCGACTACGCTGTGTACGCTGACGATGTGATGGTCTACGCCATCGACGCTAGCGTGGACGGTGGAGCCACCGGTACCGGTCTCCACGTGGTCAACAGCGACGACGTTTGGGTCTACCCCATGGACGCCTCCGGTCTGGTTGGTATGTACGTTGAGAACTCGCCGTTCCGCTGGGACGGTGGCGAGACGGACGCCACGACGGCCCTGTCCGTTGTGGATGCGACGGGCAGCGTTGAGAACATGACCTGGTCGGCTGCCACCACGCAGATCGACGCTGGCTCCGGTGCTCACGTGACCTCGATCGGCAACACGCTCGACGTGACCAAGATCAACGTGCACAGTTCCGCCATCATCGACGAGGCCAACCTCATGTCGGTGGACACCACCCACCTGGGCGCTGCTCCATCCGACGAGGTTGCTCTGCTGCTGATGTCCACGGACAACGAGCGCGCTTCCTACGTGTCGACGAGCTTCCAACCAGAAGTGATGTCGGTTGACGGTTCCAACGACGACTGGGTGGGCGGCAACGCCCTCAACCCCTCCGGTTACGCCATGCCCGGTAACATGAGCGGCGACGGTACCGACGACTTCCTCGTGACCTACATCGAGGGCGACGGTCTGTACTTTGGCCTGACCGACACCGACCTGTCGATGTCCGACGTGCTGATCTACCTCAGCGTTGACGGCGGCGGCAGCGACGTGGGTTACAACGGCTTGGGCGGCGCCCACAACCTGCCGTTCAACGCCAACTATGTCCTTTGGGCTGACAGTGAATCGTCCTACGACCTCTACAGCTACGGGTTCCTCGGCTGGGGCCAATCCAGCCTGAGCACGGCCAACGTCGATGTGGACTTCTCCACCGACTTGGCTGAGATGTACGTCCCATGGAGCCGCCTCGGCGGCATGCCCGAGATGGTCGATATCGTCGCCATCGTGCAGGCAGAGTCCACGGCCGACATCTCCGTGGTGCACCCAACGCAGACGCTGGATGCAGCGAACACCTTGCAGGACTTGACCAAGTTCGTGACCGTGGAATTGACCCACGACGACCTCGCCGACGGTGAGCTCGACGACGAAGTGTTGGTCTACCGTTCCTACAAGGGTTCGACCACCCCATCGGCTGCCAAGGAGTACAACCTGATGGTCAAGACCGACGCCGACTGCGCCATGGACTGGGCTGTTGTGGAAGACATCTCGATGGCCACCAACGTGGTCTTCGACGACGCTTACACGGCTGGCTCCGGTGACACCACCGATGTGCGTGATACGATCGACATCGAGCGAGCGTGCCCCGTCATCGACACGGAAGGAACCGACCCAACCACCGACGGTCTGGTCGACTTCACCCGCGACGAAGACTCCGGCACCTTGACCTTCAGCCTGACCAACTTGGCTGACGACGTGCAGGACGAAGAAGCCGACCTCACCTGGACCGTGACCGAGGGCACCCTCGTGGCTCACGACAACGTCCTCGTGGACTGGGTTCAGAACGGACAAGACGTGACCATCACGCCACTGACCGACCAGTTCGGTACGGTCGTGTTCGCCTTTGAGGTGACCGACAGCAACGGCTTGGTGGACGACCACAACATCACGTTCACGGTGGACAACGTCAACGACGCTCCGGTCATCTGCAACGTTGAGCGCCAGGACTGCATGCCGGTCATCTCGGAAGACGCCGGTTTCAACAACATCCTGCCCGAAGGCTTCGGTACCCACACCAAGTTCCTCGGCGATGTGTCCAACACGACCCGTTCGTACATCCGTGACATGGCCAACGAGCAAGCCCCAACCCGACAAGTGTACAACTGGTCGGCCATGGCTTACAACGACGGCACCACGGACGCCTGTTCTGCCTTCTCGGTTGACATCGCCAACAACGAATTGACGATCACCGAGAACACGAACAACGAACTGGGCGGTCTGTGCGACATCGTGCTCGGCCTGTCCGACGACGGCGATGAGAACACGGCAGCTGAGACCTTCACGGTCGAATTCTCCGTGTCCCCAGTCAACGACGCACCTGTCATCAAGAACTGGAACCGAACCACGGAAACGGTGATGGTGGCCAACAACGGCTCCATCCCCGCTCTGCCTTGGTCGGTTTCGCTCATGGAAGACGACACCAACGTCAACAACCTGACCTACAACCTCTCCGCCATCAAGGCCGACGTTGACCACGAGATGGACGACTTGACCTGGACCGTTGAATCCACCGACCAGTGTGTGTACACGAACTACTTCACCACGAACATCGTTGGCGACAACCTCGAGTTCACCCTCATCGAGGACGCCACGACCAACGCCAACGACTGGGAGATTGACTACCTGAACAACAACGGTATCCACCAGATTGGACCATCGGGTTCCGAGTACTGTCAGATCCGCTTGGTCCTCCGTGACACCGCCAGCGCTCCATCGTACGTGCCCAACTACGACACCGCCCTGATGCCCATCGCTGCCTACCAGCAAGGTGTGGCCACCAAGGAAATCGGTGTCCGTGTTGAGAACGTCCGTGAGCAGGTGCCCGACTACGCCTTCAACGACGTCAGCGGGTTCTCCTTCAACGGCATCACCAACGTCATGAGCGGCACCTACGTGCCCGTGACGGTGACCGTTGACGGTGGCGGCGACGAAGGCCCCTACCGGTACGACCACCAGTTGGCCGTGACCTTCCACACGGACGGTCACGCTGATGTTGAGCAGACCCGGTACTACACGGTGCCTGCCTACGGCGAGTCCGTTGACATCACCGAGTACGTGTACGTCACCCGCGACACCACCCACGTGTGGGTCGAGATGGATGTGTTGACCTGTTTGGACAACCCGTGCGACCTGACCGTCACCGCAGCCGACCGCTTCCAGGCCGATGAGCCCGCATCTCACTATGCGATCATCAACAACGTGCAGAGCACGGACGCCTGGTCCAAGCCCGGTCAGTACGGTAAGGATGCCACGAGCACCTCGCAGCGCCGACCGCTCCTTGAGGACAGCAACTGGTGTAACAACATCATGACCTCCCTCGAGACCGCCGATGTCTGCAACCACGCCAACATGCCAGCGAGCAACTTCTTGTCGACCGACCAGAACTTGCCCGCTGTCGTCGACACCATCGGTGCCAGCTCCGTGCCTTCGTTCGCACCCAGCATCGTGGCAGTGGCCCTTTCGGGTCTCTTCGTGAGCGCCCTCACCCTGTCCGGCCGCCGTGCCGATGACGAGGAAGAGGTCACCGCCATGGCCGACGACGACGCTGCCGTGAGCCCTGTGATCGCCACCATCCTGATGGTCGCCATCACCGTGGTGCTGTCCGGTGTCATCTACGTCTGGGCTTCCAGCCTTGCTGAAACCGATGTGAAGGGTGTACCCCGTGTCACCTTTGACATCGAGGACGTTAACGGGTACGATGCTGAAACGGGTCACTGGTTGATCACCGTTCAGCAGGCCCAGACTGAGCTTGCCACCCAGGCCGTCGTGGTCAAGGTGTTGTACACCAACGCCACCGGTTCCCTCGTGACGCACGTCGTCAACCTGGCCGACAGCGGCGGTGTTTACGGGTTCAGCCCGTACAACAGCGACGCCTTCGTGACCTTCGTGGACTCCGTGAACGTTGAGCAAATTTCCGAGGACGAGCGCCGATCCATTTCGACGTTCAACACCGGTGACTCGCTTTACGTGCGCACCCACGCTCCTGACGGCACGCCGCTTGAGGACGCAACGATCACCCTGAGCTATGCTCCGCCCAACGGCGACGGTGCACTTCTGCGCACCTGGAGTGATCTGAGCTACGACCGACGCGCTTGACGCCTCACAGGTCGACGGAACAGCCACCGGCTACGCCGGCCCCCTTTGGGGGACTCTTCGGAGTCCTCCATTGGGGTGCTGCACCGGTTGGTGAGTGGGAACAAGGACTGGACGTGAACGCATGAGTGTGCTGCCGGATGTTGTCGTTTTCGACTGCGACGGTGTGCTTGTGGACGCTGTAAGCTCATGGCGAACCATTCACGATGCGTTTGGGACGGACAACGGCCACAATCTGGCACGGTTCATCCGAGGCGAGATCAGTGACGTTGAATTCATGCGCTCGGACATCCAGATGTGGAAAGCCGTACAGGACCCCATTCATCAGGACGACATCTTCCGGACCTATGCCGGTGTGAAGTTGATGCCTGGGGCACGGGAACTCGTCAGCGAATTGCTCGATGCTGGTGTCTATGTCGCCATTGTGAGTGCCGGCGTTGATGTCTTTGTGTCGTCCATCGCCAGCATGCTGAAGGTGGACGATTGGATTGCCAACGGTTTTGTCTTTGACGATGATGGTTACTTGACCGACGAAGGTGTGTGTCGACTGCACGCCACCGGGAAAGGAGCGATCATCGATCGTCTCTTGGCGATGCAGGGTTTTTCAGCGCAAGGATGCGTTTCGGTGGGTGATTCCGAATTGGACCTGTCGATGCACGTCGAGGGTTCACGGTTCATTGGGTTCAACCCCTCACGTGAGAGTTCTCAATCGGCGTTTGCCGAGGCCGGTGTCCCCGTGGTGGTGGAGAAAGACCTACGCTTGCTGCGCCCACTCCTCGGTCTGCCAACCCCATCCGACGGGGTCTGATTCAAATTGTGTGTCTTCGGCGATGGGAACGCCTTCCCTTGACTGCAAGTTGGTCGTTCCGTCGTTTGGATGCGCCCTCGTGCACGCGCATGGGGACCTCGTGTGGTCGAAGCTGGGTGCTGGCAAACCGCTGTGGACCTGCGGAACGATGTTGGTTTCGACACAACGGTGCCCATCCGCGTCGCCTGTTCCCTGTTGTCGAGGTTCTCCAACGTTGTGTTGAACCGTCCGAACGGGTGGCTCATGCGAATGGGATCGAAACCGAGCGGTGGCTTTTGAGGTTGATGACGGTCAGCATGCACGGTTTGGGTTGGAAACCCAGCATGCGCTGGTAGGATGTTTGGTCCTGCCACGTGCTCGAACACACCAATGTGGTGCCCCTGAAGTCCACACATTCGTGGCCGTGGACGTGGCCCGTCACGAAGATGTCCGGTACCTCCCGGATGACCAGACCGTCCTCTGGTTCTGGCGATAACGGCGTTTTCCCTCCCCATTGGGGGGCAAGATGGCGCCGACGCAGCATTTCTCGCATGGCTTCCACTGGGTCAGCGTACGTCACGGTTCGCAATCCTGCCACGAAGTCGTCGATCGATTTCCCGTGGTAGGACAGCAACCTCACGCCATGAAGCGAAAAATCACACGGATTTCCAACAAATGTGGTCGTGTTGTAATCGTTCTGGATGTCCTTCTCAAACGTTGGTTGCGGTTCTGCCGGTCGGACCGCATCGTGGTTGCCGGGAAGCATCAAACACTCGACCCAGTCGGGAAGCAGCTCGAGCAATCGAGCAAATTCGGTGTATTGAGCGAACAAATCGGGGATGGCCAACTCCTTTTCCTGGTCGGGATAAATCCCGACACCGTCCACACAATCGCCGGATAAAATGAGGTATTTGATGGTCTTCGCAAGCGGGTCGGTGTGGAACCAGCGCACCATTTTGTGCCACTGCGCTTCAAGGAAGGTCTTCGAGCCCACGTGGATGTCCGACAAGAACGCCACACTCACGCCCTGGTCAGCGGCGACTTTGGTGTGTTTGGATTCCAGTGGGAAATGCAGGTCGTCAACGTAGAAGATGTCACCGGTTTGACTGAATGTTCCCGATACGCCGAGCACGTCATCGGGCATCAATCCCGCTTCGATGATGGCTTCTTGCGCTCGGTCCCTGTCGTCGCCGGAGCGTTTCGTCAAGAGGCAGGTCATCTCCCCGGTTTCGTCCTCCAAACCCCACATCAAGTGCCCGTTCTTGGTGTAGCGCGGTTCATTGACCAAACCGATGGCGACGGCTTTGTTTTCATAGCCTTGGTATCGGGACGACTCTGCGACCAACCGAGCGATTTCCTGGTGCTTTCTGGGCAACCTTGAATTTTGGATGATGAGTTTTCGGATTTTCTCCAGCCGATCGGTGAAGCACGCCGTGATGTCTGACATTTTTCCCTCCGTGATTGAATTGCCCGTGATGTCGAAATGCACCGTGATGTCGCTTGATGCATCACTGGCGTGCATCGAGAAGTCGGCGGCGTTCCAATCGGGAAGGTTGTTGCGCAGGAGCACGTCCACAGGTTCCGGTTCGTTCATCGGTGCCACGGTTCGTCCCAAATCGGTTGGTGGGCTCGCCGTTGCAACCCCAGCGTTGACAGGTCGCTTGTGCGGTGATGCAGTTGGGATGGGGGCAGGTCCGTTGGCGTGCGCCAGCAGCACATCGAGGCGCTCCTGGGTGAGCATGCCGCCCGTGATGTTCAGGTCAACGGCACCGTTCAAGACGCCCATGGGGTCGTCAAGTTCCAACAATCGTTCATGGATGGAACGGGGTGCTAAGAGGCGCAGTTGCTTCAGACGGGTAGCAATCGCTGGCCATTGCTCACCCATGGTCTTGACCCTCCCACGACGATTGAAAAGGTATGGGCCGCGTTCGTTGGCGTTGACTGCCTCATTCCTCGCCTTCGGACCAAGCGATTTCCCCACTCAAACCGAGATCTTCCTCCGGCGTGCTGTCCTCCCAAGCCTCGTCCTGCCACGGTGCTTGTTCGTGGGCCGCCATTTCCCTGGCCTGGATTTCAGCCTCCAGCGCCCGTTTTCGCTCCGCTTCAGCGATGAGCACGCGATGTGCTTCCTCCGCCTCCTCACGGGTTCGAACCATGGCATCGTCCCAGCAGTCCATGGCCGAGAGCAAAGCGAAGTGAACGAAACCGTTCTTGTTTTCCTCTCGATTGCCGCCGATTTGGGTGCGCACCGAGGTGGCCCATGTGGCGGAGGCGATCCCGACGTACACAACGCCGACGTCCTTGGTCGTGCTGTCGTTGCCTGGACCGGCGATCCCGGTGATGGCGATGGCCAAATCAGCCCCCGAGCGTTGGAGTGCACCTTGGGCCATTTGGATGGCCACGTTGGCGGAAACCGCCCCCTTCTTCTCCAATGCTTCTTCACTGACACCGAGTTCCCTGACCTTCGCTTCGTTGGCATAGGTCACCCAGGATTGTTTGAACCAAGCTGACGCTCCTGCAATGTCCGTCAGCGTGCTGGCGAGCAGGCCACCGGTGCACGATTCGGCCACCGTGATGGTGTAGTTGCCCTTTTTCAGGCGCCGCACCAACTTGGCAGCAGCGGATTGGACCGCTTCGTCCATACCGCTTGGCTGTGGGCAGCGACTTATGATTCCTGTTGTCGGCGGTTGGTTCAAAAACCGAGGGTGTCAGCCCCCAACGGGCCTGTGGTCTAGCGGCTATGACACCTCCCTTACACGGAGTTGATCGAGGGTTCGAGTCCCTCCAGGCCCACCTGCAACACCGTCACCAGAGGCAGGATGGAAGGTCCACCGCATCGTCTGCGATGACCTTGGAGATGCCCGATGCCAATCGCAGGGCTTCCGCGTCGGCGTCACCGTCCACCACCAGTAAATGAACAGCCCTTGACCACAGCCCCCATTCGGGCGTTGTACCTCGGTGGTCCACCGCCACGAGGACGTCCTCAAGTTCAGACAGCATCAACGCGGCAGTGGCATGCGGAAGATCCACTGCGTCCATCAACAGCCACCGGTGGCCCGTCATGGCATCCCTTGGCCGGTCGCCCAGTTCTGAAAAATGAACGATGCGCACAAGATCACCTCGCATACCGAAGCAGGGCCACGGCTCCACCCAGACCGGTCAATTGTTCACCCGCATCGTGGTTCAACGAACACTGGACGACCTCGCCGCCGAACCCCAAGAGGTTCTCCACCGCCGCTTCCCAAGCACCGCCGGTGCTGTCCCTCAAGACCTCTGCTGCGATGAGCAGCGTTTCCACGGCGCCTTCCTCAATGGCCCCCACGATGGAGGCCATGCCGTATGCCACCGCACCTCCGGTGGAGATTCGGCGCCAAGCCTCGTCCAACAGGGCCGTTTCCTTGACCATGTGGTGGTGCGCGAGCAACTCACCCGCCAATCCTTCGCTCAGGACTTGATTGGCGGCACCACGGCCCCCCATGTCCGTGGCCACGGACATCATGGTTCGCTGATGACCGGCCTGACGCAAGGCATGCATCATGCGGTCACGTGCTTGACCCGGCCCACACAACACCAAGGGCATGTCGGGCGGCAATTGTTCGTTCAGTCCGTGGACCGTCGTGCCTCTGAACGAAGCGGCCACACCTTCGGATTGACGGATGTCGCCGCGCTTTCCCCCGCCTCGCATGGTCCAGGTGGCACTCTCTCGGAGTCCTCGACCCGTCACGAAGAACAGGATCATCTCGTCGTGTTCAACCACGAGGAGAGCAACCTGTGCATGAGCAGCTGCTGCTTCGCTCTGCGACAGCAGGTCTTGATCCACTTGGGGCAGGGACGGATGCGCCGTCAGCACCACTTCGTCGTGTAGGTCCACCACATGCGTGTGGTGCAGGCCGACATCAAAGGCCGCTTCTTCAATGGTGCCGTGCACGCGGAGGTGCTCGCTGAACGCTTGGTGTTCGGTACGCTCCACTTTCAAACGAATCCACATTTTCTTTCGCTCGGCTTGTTTGGCACGCCCGCCGGCTTCGCCGGCCGTGGTTTGGTCGCGTCGCTCCCCCAGCATCGCAAAACCGCTCCCGGGACGCACCGCGTTCGCCAGGACCCACAAGTCGTCCACGGATTCGACCCGCAGTCGCCATTCGGAGGGGCTGCGGTTGATGATGCGCATGCGGTCACCCAAACATGCCGACGAGGTTCCCGTTTTCATCCATGTCCATGTCCAAGGCTGCTGGTCGTTTTGGCAACCCGGGCATGGTCATCATGTCGCCAAGGATGGCCACGATGAAACCAGCACCTGCGTTGAGTCTGAATTCACGAATGGGAACCTCGAAACCGGTGGGGGCACCAAGTTGTCCGGCATCGTGGGAGAACGAGTACTGGGTTTTGGCCATGCACACCGGTAGATGGCCGTAACCCCATGAGCGGAATTGGTCGAGTTGCCGTCGGGCCTTGGCACTCACGTCAACGCCGTCCGCTTTGTACAAACGCGTGGCGATCTGGGTGGCCTTGTCCAACACGTCGGCGTCGTTTTCGAACAACGGTACGAACGGGCGACCGTCGGCCACGTGACGCTGAACAGCTTTGACCACCGCCTTGGCAAGATCACTGCCGCCCGGACCGCCCTTGCCGTGCACCTCCGTCAAGCAAACGGCGACGGCTCCGCTGGCATGAGCAGCGTTGGTGATGGCTTCCAGTTCAGCGTCCGTATCGGAGGCGAAGCGGTTGATGGACACCACGACCGGCACACCAAACGCAGCCATGTTGCGGATGTGGCGGTCGAGGTTTGTGGTGGCTCCTGCGGTGACGGCTGCGACGTTTTCCGCCTCCAACGTTGCTTTGTCGGGACGAATGCCGCCACGATCACCAAAGGCGCCGCCGTGGAGTTTCATGGAGCGTACCGTGACGTTCATGACGACGCAATCGGGGGCCTTCCCGGACGTGGCGGCCTTGATGTGCATGAATTTCTCTGCCCCCATGTCCGAACCGAAACCCGCCTCGGTCACGACGAAATCAGCGCTGGCCAGCGCCATGCGGTCCGCGATGATGCTTGAGTTTCCGTGAGCGATGTTCGCAAAGGGTCCACCGTGAATGAACGCAGGGTTGCCCTCGAGGGTCTGGGTGATGTTGGGCAAGAACGCCTGGCGAAGCACCAGTGCCATGGCACCTGCACCGCCGATGTCCTCGGCTTTGACGGGATGGCCTTCCGTGGATGTGCCCACCACGATGTTGCCGAGTCGGGTGCGCAGGTCGGCGTAGTCTCGCGCCAACACAAGGATGGCCATCACCTCACTCGCTGCAGTGATGTCGAACCGGTCTTCCCTCACCCAACCGTTGGCTGGGCCGCCTTTACCGACCGTGATGTTGCGAAGCGCCCGGTCGTTCATGTCCACGACACGGGGCCAGCTGATGCGGGTTGGGTCCAACTTGCAGGCGTTGCCGTGCTTGAGGTGGTTGTCGATGAGCGCCGAAAGCAGGTTGTGCGCCGAGGTCACGGCGTGCAGGTCGCCGGTCAAGTGCAGGTTGATGTTTTCCATCGGCAGCACCTGGGCGTAGCCCCCGCCGGCTGCACCGCCTTTGATGCCAAACACCGGCCCCATCGAGGGCTCGCGCACCACGCACGTCGCCGATTGACCGATGTGGCACAGGGCTTGGGTGAGGCCGATGGTCGTGACCGTTTTTCCCTCGCCGAACGGCGTGGGGTTCACCGAAGTCACCAGGACCAAATTGCCCTGAGGCTGGTTGAATCGTGCCTTGAGGGCGTCCCAGGTGATTTTGGCCACCCCTTGACCCATGGGCGTCAGTTCATGGGCGGAGATCCCGAGTTTCCAAGCGACGGCTTCAATCGCTTCCATCGTGGCTTCCTGTGCGATTTCAAGGTCGGTCTTCATGATGACGCGTCCCGAGATTTGGGCCTAAGAACCCCACGGTAAACCGCCCCGCTGGAACGGTGGTTTGGCCGTTGCCGTTGGGAGCGGGCGCTCAGTCATCGTTGACCTTGCCAAGGTAGTCGGGCAGGTCAACACCGGCCATCTTGGCGACGTC
>Ga0255782_10000674_pt1 | contig 30745 bp, 32 predicted proteins | sample 101ome_26_FD_179980 | JGI IMG/M metagenome (GOLD analysis project Ga0255782, IMG submission 179980) | Coastal salt marsh microbial communities from the Groves Creek Marsh, Skidaway Island, Georgia - 101408AT metaG (version 2) | ecosystem: Environmental > Aquatic > Marine > Intertidal zone >...
CTCATTATTTTCTTGGGGGAACTGGGACTTCTCAGCGTATAGGTCGTGATGGCATGACTGATGATGAAATCGAAGCCTACTATGCTGGCTATGAAGAAAACGAACAACGTGGCGATAAGAAAGATTGGGGATGATTACAATCGAATTTGATATGGATGAAACACTTATCACCATCATGGATAACTCAGGAGAGCTAGAAGATGTTGGAGCTCTCCTTTATGATGACTATTGTCATATTCGACAGTGGAATGAAAAATTGAATAGATATGACGTTGTTACTATGAAGCCTGAGATGTACCTTAAACTAATGAAAGCTTTTAATCTAAGTGAAGGTGCTTATGATCTGGTAGTTGTAGAAAAAAATGAGCAGTAGCTCACTTTTTTGTTTACAATTGAATCGTAATAGTGTAGTATGGTTTTATCAAATGGAGGAATGAACATGGCAGTTGCTACAACATATGAAGATCGCATGGCTCTTATCAAAAAAATCGACCAACGTCGTAAGAAAATGGCAAAGGTCAAAGCCAAAACTCAAAAAACATATGAGATGGTAAACTACAAAACCGGTCCTAAGAAAATTGAGATTCCAAAAGAGTCTAACATGTATCACTGGACTGATGCTTCTAAGTACGCTAAAGAGTACTATGGCGAAACAATGTATGAAACAACAAGGTTTGATAATGACTGGGACTAAAACTATTCACTATGTAGGTATGGATGATGCCACCTATCAACGGGCTCGTAGAGTCTGGGGTGGTCCTGCATACTACCACAGGTGGATGGATGATCGTGTTTGGACTGAAGTTGGTGATACTGACGTTGTTGTTGTCGGTGATTCAACTTACAGACAATGGGTATGGGATGCTTCAGCAGTTGGAAAGGAATGGACTGAATGACGACGACTAGTCAATTAGAAATGAAACTTCATGAGCAAGCTGAGAAAATCAGTAAATTAAACCATGAATTAGATGAATTAAAAGAAAAGCTTGATTGGAATCAAGCTGTTTTAGAAAATCTTTGTGAACGGTTGTATGCTCAAGGATGAATTTATAAAAGGAGCCAAGATCCATGAGAATGATAATGGTTTAGAAATCATTACACAAAATTCTTATGGATATGGCGACATTATACGTTTGGCCTCTTATGCTACTAAAATACAAAAGTTGTATGGAACACCAGTTGTATTGAGATTTTTAGTAACAATAGAAAATATTTCATTAACTGATAATATCAAAAAAGTACTGGATCATTATGATTTAGATTTCCGTTACATTCTCGAAATTGGTTCTATTAAAAACTATAAGCATAGATATACTAACCTCTTAAAAAAGGAGTATGCAAAACAAGTACGAGATGTGTTAGGCTGTCCTAAGTTAAAGACAAAAGAAAAGCCACAATCTCAACCTTACATTGCAGCTTGGCATCCATATAGCAATTTCGATCCTGTTACACATGATAAAATGCCAATTGATAAGTCAGATTTTTTTGACATACTTTCTACAAGTAATGAAGTACATTACATAGATTATAGAATGGATATTGAACAGGTATTTTCTACTATAAGGAATGCTAGACTTTGTATTGGCTATGAAGGCTTAGGTCAGCAAATAGCATATCACTATAATAAAAGAATTGTTACACTATCTAATTGGAAAGATGTATCAATCAACACAGGAGGGCCAGAGTCTTTCGTTATAAACAACTCAAAAGATTTAAGGAATTTTATCAATGACTGGAATATTTTATGATACTGAGGAGATTACAGTGAACCGTACAGATATGATTAATGAACTTCGTAAACGTGATTGCCGTGTAATTTTTAAGAAAACAAATGGTGAAGAACGTGATATGATGTGTACTCTACAAGAGTCAGCTATTCCTGAAGGATTTAAAGATGCTAATACTGAATCAGGAAGCCGTGGCTATTCTGAAGACGTCATCCGTGTTGTGGATGTCAATAAAGGCGAATGGCGATCTTTCCGAGTTGATAGCGTCATCTCTTTTAGCTGATATAAATAGATTTGTAACTACAAGGAGGAATACATGATTTTTGTTTCAACTCAAGCTGTTATGTTGTTTTTATTCTTTGCAGCTAGTGCTGCAGCCTTTATGGTTGGAAGATCTCTAGAATTTAAAAATCAAGATGATATAATTGAAAACACAATCATGTTCCTTGTAGACAAGGGTATGGTCAATTGGGAAAGAAATGAAGATGGAGAAATTGAACTTTTTCCAATTGATGATAAGTAATTGATTCCAAACAAAACTTTTTTGTTTACATTTGCGTAAAAATGTGATAGAATAATACTATATGATGGAGGAATCAATATGGCTCGTAAATCTAAACGTATGCAAATCCGTGAAGAACTATCAAAGAACTCTACGGTGAAACCAATCAAACGTCGTAAGAAAAGACAACTTACAGATGAGCAAAAGGCAGCAATGGTTGAACGTCTTGCAAAAGCACGTGAGGCTCGTGGTCCTGCAAAGAATTTATCTATTGATGAATCCATTCGAGATCTAGATGCTGATCATCCACTGGCTCCTCGCAAAGTCAAAGAATGGCTAAAAGAACAGAAAGATCTTTTGGCTGCTTTGAAAGATTGTAAGGATAGTAAAGATCCTGGTCTTCGTCGTCAGTATTGGGATACTGAAACTTATGTTTTCAATTTGCAACGTTATCTAAATGACGGCGTTTATAGAGATCATCGTTATGGAGCTGAAAAGCAAAACAGTATACGCCTTCGTAGCGTAGCAATGGCATATTATCCTGATGGAACTCCAAAGAGAACTCCAGGAGTTTTCTATCCGGATATGGGAGAAGAATACACACATGAAATGGCAGCTGAGGACCATGCAAGAGCAAAAGCAGTTTTTAACAAAAAGCGAATTCGGAAAAATGATAGAGAAGACAGTGAAGAATCATAAATCATCCTATATGGATGCTATCATTTTTCTCTGTGAAAAGCATGATGTAGACTTAGAAGATGTACGTAAGTTTATATCACCTATTATTAAAAACAAGTTGGAGGCAGAGGCTATGAAGTTAAACTTTTTGCCCCAACAAAACTCATTACCATTTGATTGAGCTATGGAATTTTACAATATTGATTTAAAGAAAATGGATAAATTATATTTACGACAGAATGTAGTTCCTTATGAATCTTTAGAAGAATTAGTTGATTGGGATGTTGATGAAATACAGGCTGGTGTTTATGGCGGTGGTAGAGCTCGGATTGATAAAAGAGTCCGGTCTACTACTTTAAAAAGTATAAATCCAAAAGAATTTCCAGATATTTCCCAAGCTCTTCTTAATCTTGTAGAAGTTTGGAATCCTGAGCTTAATGCTGATGATTATGTTTTAAAGGAAATGCAATTCTTAAAATACGGTGTTGGAGACCATTTTAGAAAACATATAGATCATATTAACGACAATAAAGTTGGTGGTAGAGAATATTCTACATCAACTATTATTTCTATGACAGAGGATCTTACAGGTGGAGACTTTGTCATATGGACACCGGATGAATTGTATAGTGATACAATCAAACTAAATGTTGGGGAAACAATCTTTTTCAATGCCAAAACTACGCCCCATCAGATAAATAAAGTAACAGCAGGCGAACGTCAAGTTTTAGTTTGCTGGATACACAAAAAGTAGTTTACATCGAATTTATATTATGATAGAATTATAACGTGGACAATAAGACATACATTAATATACGGAGAAATACACATGTCATTCGCAGCACTTAAATCCAAACGTACTGATCTTACATCGCTTGTTCAACAAGCACAAGACGGTACAGGTCAACAATCCCGTACAGAAGATACACGCTTTTGGCAGCCTACACGTGATAAGGCTGGTAACGGTTATGCTGTAATTCGTTTCCTACCTGGAGACGCTGATGCGCCTACTCCTTGGGTGCGTTATTGGGACCACTTCTTTAAGGGCCCAACAGGTCAATGGTACGTAGAAAAATCATTGACATCAATTGGCCAACAAGATCCGTTGGCTGAAATGAACTCACGTCTTTGGAATGAAGATGGATCTGATGAAGCAAAGCGTACAGTGCGCGAACGTAAACGTAACCTACGTTATGTTGCTAACGTACTTATCGTTGCAGATCCAGCAAATCCAGAGAATGAGGGTCAGGTAAAACTGTATCGCTTTGGTAAAAAAATCTTTGATAAGATTATGGATTCAATGCAACCACAGTTTCCTGATGAAGCACCTGTAAATCCATTTGACATGTGGAATGGTGCTGACTTTACTCTAAAGATTCGTAAGGTTGAAGGTTATCCAAACTACGATGCCTCTTCATTCAAAACTCCTTCTGAACTACTTCCTGGTGATGAAGACGGTAAAGAAGCTGTGTATAACCAACAGCACGATCTTTCAGAGTGGTCTGATCCAAAGAACTATAAGACTTATGATGAGCTCAAAGCTCGTTTGTCTTTGGTTCTTGGTGAATCATCTTCACCTATTGCTCGTAAGGTAGTTGAGGAACTTGATGATGAGATTCCTGACTTTCCCTCAGCTTCCGCGCCAACAGCGGCTTCAGCTCCTGCTCCTACTATGAGTACGGCTGAATCCTCGATGGATGAAGACGATACAATGAGTTACTTTGCTAAGTTGGCAGCAGAGGATTAAAGAAAAGGCCCTTCGGGGCCTTTTTTATTAGAATTGTCTACTACCAATTCTAAATCCAGCATATTGACGCATCATTCTACTAGTCATAACTTGATCTAGTCTATCATATCCAACTGGAGTAGATGCAAAAGTTTTATTTTCATTTTGTACTGCAGTAGTTTTGCTTGAATAATCGTGGACACTTCGATCAATAAATGTAACTCCACCTTCACTGCGATATCCTTGAGCATATTGACTTAAATTAACCCCACCCATATTACCAGCTGCTAGTTCTGCTTGACTAATTGCTCTAGCTCTTTGCATTAAAGAACCTTTTACTGTAGAGTTCTGGGATTGCGCTAACATTGTTAAATCTTTACCAGACATTGAAGCTAAAACATCATGTTCTGGTAATGCGAGTCCTTTATATAAAGGATTATTATAGAGATCTTTAAATAACTTATGAGCGCTAACAGCTCCTGTTGCGTCTCCTGCTATTATTTTTTGCATGACAGCGGTGGCAGCCATATCAAGTGGACCGCTTAGGGTTCCATCTCCAGCTTGATTTTCAAACACTCCACTTAAAACAGCGAAGAAAGATTGGGCTGGAAGTGATCCAACAACTCCAGCAGCTTTTAATAGTCCTCTACCAAAGCCTCCGCTCGTAGCTTTTCCACCTGCTGCTAGTCCTTCTTCAAGAAGTCCTTCAGGTGTTAAAAATCCTAATGCTCTTAAAGCTTTTTGTAAACGATTAGCTTGTGGCCCTCCGCCAGTTGCTGTTTTTTCAATTGAAGCAATGGTGCTAGTATCAACAGCAAATTTTGGACCGCCATCCATTTGAATTTGAGCGAACCCATTAGGTAAAGTTCGAATAACTTGAGCATCAACGACTTGGCCTTTTTTAGTTGCATACTTTACAGTGTCGCCATCTTGATACTGGCCTAACTGGCCACCCATAGTATCTATTTCTGCTAAAGCCATCGCTTGGCGTTGATTAATCCCAGCTTGTGTCCGCTGTGATCCATACTTATTCATTCTTTCTATCATGTCTTGTTGACGAGCTACTTTTGTTTCCATGTCGTCTAATTGTTTAGCGAAAGAAGCCTCTTGAGCTTTTAGCATTTTATCAAATTTTGCTTGAGCTCTAGTTTTACCACCACGCATAATCCATGCTAAACCATTAACTATTTTCATAGAAGCCCAACCAATAAAACCAATTCCAATAGCTATTACAGAATTTTCTATGTTTTCACTCATTTGTGGAAGATTTAATTCACCTTCTCCAAAAAAGTTTTTATATCTAAGAGTTGTTCCACCAGTTCCATCAGCTCTAGTATTAACTACTTCAACTCCAAATAATTTATAAAGAGTTGACATAACTTCGTCTTTAAAGAATAAAACTAGTCCAGCGCCAAGTTTAATTAATGGATTTCTAAATACTAATCCAGTAACTAGATAAGCCATTAATCCGTTAGTAGCATTCTTAGCAAATTTATCTTCTTGCTCTTTAGTTAGATTAAAATCTAAAGCTGTTCCATCTAACTTGTCAAACAATGCTGTGATGGCTTTTTCTCCAAACGCTGAAAGCAATCCAACTAACACTGTTCCTTTTACTAATTTTCCTGCGGCCAATCCCACTGTTCCTAAAACTGCAGCTAAAATACCACTACCAGCCCCAAAGAAACCTTTCATAAATCCATCTAATAATCCACTTGCGCCAGTTAAACCTGATCCTTGCATGAATCCAGATTTAAGCCCTTGAGGACTTTTAGCTTTATGAGAAGCTTCTCGTCTAGCTTCTTCTCTTTTTCCAGATTCTCTATTATATTGTTTTTGAGCCATGATTTCAGCTTTTAATTGAGCTGCAATATTTTCTTTCATGTCTGCAATATCAGCAGACTGCTGCTTAAGCTCTTTGCTAATTTCTGCTAGTGATGACATTAGATTGATCCACTCATTTGCTGTCTCTGCGCTTCTTCTTGTTGTTGTTTTAATTCATCAATTAACATACTTAAATAAATCTCTCTCTCCCATGGTAACATATTTTCCAGATCTTGTAAAGAATATTTATGATTTTGCATTAACTGATAATTTGATTGATAATAATTAGTCAACGTATCATGGGAGAGAGTTATTAAAAAAAATCCTGCATTCCTTGTAGTTTAAATTCGTTTTTTTCATTACAAGAAGTGCAATTAAATTCTCCTTCATACTTCATCGATGGAATGCTTTGTATGAATTCCATTAATTTTTGCACCTGTTCACCCGTGAGACTTTCTAAAAAATCTTCTATTTCTGCTCTAGGTTGATCTTTAAAATCGATTTGCTCATCTTCTGTGATTAACTTATCTAAACATGCAATCATAGTGCTATATAGTTGTTCAGTTGCGGTGTCATAATCCAGTTCACTATTTGTTACATCATTATAAGTTGGAAATTTCACATGAATAGTATAATCATCATTTAAAATTATTTTTTTATCAACAGCGCTTACATCCAAATTAATACTATCTAAATTAATATTAACTTCATTTTGTTCTTCGCAGCTTGTACAGTTTAATCCAACCTTTGAAGTTTCACCAACAGCTTTAGTTCTAATTTTAGTAAAAATATATTCAACGTCAAATGTAGTTAAATTATGTAAATTAATTTCATCAATAATACAAGATTTCATTGTATCTAATACTGAATTTAATATTTGTTTTTGGTCTTGTGTTTCAAGAGCCATTAAAAGTATTTTTTGTTCTTTAACTAAAAAAGGTCTAAATCTAATAGTTTTTTGTGTTGATGGTATAATCAATTCGTATTTTGGAACGTCATTAACCTTTGGGAGTGCCATTATTTACCTCATTATCTAAATGGATTTAAATCGTCTATGAACCCTACAATTGTATCTGTAATTTTAGTTGCGACAGCTTGTTTAATATTTGATGGTGATAATACAAATGGTGTTTCCCAGTTTGTATATGATATGCCAACGTTAACTTCAACAATACCGTCAAGTTCATTATTTAATTGTATAGCATTTAAGCTGGTTGGATAAGCGTCAATTAGTTTACATTTATATACTACTAAGTCGCTTATTTGATCTTGTACTCCAAAAATATCTCTAGCCAATTCAAAATCAGATAGTCTTGGTAAGAATTGTTTTAGTCCAGTATCTTGTCTTAATTCTTGTGTAAATCTTCTTGGTAGTCTTTCAACTTTACGGAATTGCTCGATTGTAATATCTCTAGCATAACCACCAAGACCTTTTTGATAACCAACTTCATATCTATTCTGGTTGACTGCTAAGTTCTGCCAAGTTTCGAAATATTCCTTTACACCATAGTCGTTCAATACATGGAATGTCATTGATACATCCTGTACTGCATAACCATATGGTACCTTTACATTCTGCATACCAATTTGGCGTTCATTGGTTAAGATTTGACGTCCAGGTAACTGAACGTCTTTACACAATATATTTAATTCTTCTGATCTTGCACCAGGAAGACTTGGCAAATTAACTCGGAAAAGATTAGAACGAGCAACACCTTGCTTATTACTAATTAAACTTTTAAACTGATCAATAGACTGGACCATTAAATTTTCTTCCTCGAATCAGAATACACCTGACTTGCAGATGCTTTTTGCCAATCAGCTGTGGGTAGGAATGTAGCAATTTCCCATTCAGGCGCTGGTACTATAGCAAATCTACTTCTTACATGTTTGTTTAGGTAGTGCTTAATACATGGCTGAAAATATTTAAACTTAGTTGCTCGCTTCATCATATTGTATGTAATATCAAATCTAGTATCTTCATTATATTTGTCGTTGTTTGTCACATCTAATAGAGCATCAAGAAACTTAGCACGTAATGTTGGTGGAAGATAGTGTAAGTTCAATCCTAAGAATCCACCTTTGGCCGGACCAATTACAATCACTAAAGGAAACGCATCATAAAATGGTAATTCCTTTTTTAGTTTTGGATCATAGAAAAACATTTGCATTGAACCAATAATTCTACGGTTATTGAGTTCAATAGGTTCTTCTTTCATTAGCTGATTACGATTGACTCGCCCTAAACGTTGTGCCTTACGACGAAACCAATCTCTCGATTGTCTAGTTCGAGGAGTAATACCAGCTCTAAATGCTTCTAATTCTAGATTTTTAAATAAGTTTGACATGCTACTATTTATCTATTTTTTCAGGGGCTTTAAAGGCTTTAATGGTTTATAACGTTTTTTAGGTTTAGGTAATATACCAAGAGACTGTAGGTGATTCTCGGTCCATATCTCAAACCCCCATCCCCGGTCTGCGGCATAATTTTGAGCAGCAGACCATTTATTCATATTCTTAATATATGTCATACCTTCGTTGATATATCTTTTTGTCTTACGACCTTTGAACTCTGGTGGTTTAGTTTCTTTTTCTGGTTTAATTTCAACTAATATTGTCTTACCATTTTTATATGTAATCTTGAGATCCATAAAATATCTGTGATATTTCTTATCCACTTCGTACAAATAAGGTATCACTACTTCTTCACTGGACCAGCTTTTGATTTGACTATTATCATCACACCATTTAAAAGCTTTGTATTCCCATAAAGATCTAAAAACAATGTTGGTTGGATCTCCTTTGTACTTACTAGTATTTTTCGGTTTGAACTTTCCAGAGTATGCCATGATTACCTTATAAATAACATTAAGTTTTTTGTATTTATTAGGATATTCCATGAACGCACGAGCAAGGCCAACAGGACGTCTGTCTCAATACGATTTTAAATTTCCTTTAGAAGATCAAGGAGATTACAAAGGTCGTATTACATTTAAAGCGTATAGAACTGAGTCTAAAGCTTTAGGGGAATTATTTCAGGGCTTTATTACTGGTGAAAGTACAAACGCGGGAGGAAGAGTCGGAAGAGGCAAGACCGAAAGATTAAAAGCAGATAGGAAATTAAGTACTACAACTAATCAAATTCCTAAGCAAATTGGTTCTGGTCGAGTTTGTTCTTTATATCTACCTCAATCTATTCAATTTTCAGATAGAGTAGAATATACTAATGTTGATTTAGGTTATGTAGGTGCTACTGCTGCTCAAGCAATTTCTAGTGATTTGACTGCTGGTCAAATTTTAAAACAAATTGCTGGAGCTACTCTACCAGATTTTGAGTCTATTCAAGATGCTTTCCAACAAGGATTAAGATCTGAAGCAGCCCAAGTCGCAACTCTACGTGCTGCAAGAAATCTTTCAGGACCAGTAGCTGGAGCTATTGAAACAACAACAGGTATTTCTGTAAACCCAAATAGAAGAGCCACACTACGTGGTGTTGGATTACGTCAATTTAGATTTGCATTTAAAATGATTCCAACTTCACAACGTGAAGCTGATGAAGCGAAGAAGATTGTCCAATTCTTTAGAGAAGAAATGTATCCAGAAGCTAGATTTATTTCCAATGTATCTGCAGCATATAGATTTCCGTCTAAATTTGATATTAAACTTTCATATGGCGGTAAGAGAGTAGCAACTGGCATTCTACCATGTTTCCTTGAAAGTGTTGATGTAGTTTATAACCCTAATTCAATGGCGTTCCATACAGATGGTAATCCACAAGAAACAGATATATCATTGAACTTTATTGAGGAAAGAACTCTACACAAGTATGATGTAGCAGTGGAGGGATACTAATGAGTATATTTACTAATATTCCAGTTGTTGATTACAACTTTGGAGATGAAGTTGCGCCTTCCGCATTCCAAAATCTAACAACCTATGTTGATCTAATTGATCAGGTTGCAGATGATGTATCGTTCTATGAAGAATTTGAGATACCTGATGGCTATAGACCAGATACTTTATCTCAATATTTGTATGATACAGTAGATTATTATTGGATGTTCTATCTGCTTAATGATAAATTAAGGACTCAAGGTTGGCCTTTAAATTACCAAGAAGTATATGATCTAGCAAAGAAGTTTTATCCAAACACTGTGCTTTTATCAAATAGACCTTTCCATAGTAAATTCTATCTAAACGATATTGTAGCTGTGCCAGATACTGGAAGCTCTCCTCTCACATTTAGTAATCCACCATTTAAAGGTAAGATTTTAGAAAAGAATTATGATCTAGGACAAATTGTAGTAAAGCCACTTATTGAAGTTAGAACAATTACTGTTACTTCAGGGGGATCAGGTTATACATCCGCTCCAACCGTAACGATATCTGGAGGTGGTGGCTCTGGTGCTACGGCTACTGCAGCTTTGGATGGAGATGCCGTGGATACAATTACGGTTATAACTGGTGGAGAAGATTATACTGCAGCTCCTACAATTACTATTGCTGCTCCACAAACCGCAAGTGGCACTACTGCTACAGCCACTGCAACTCTTTCAAGCAATTCAATAGCAAATGATACAGTTGTTTATTCACAAAGAAATCAGCCTGATACAAAGCTTTGGGACATTGATGATATTACTTCTTTGTTTGTAAATTCTACTGTGGCTCAAAACTTAGCTCCGAACTATTATAAAAATGCGTCTGGTGTTAGAGCAGATTTAGCTGTTTCTGAATTTAGTGGAGTTGAAAATAGAGGAGCATTTATAGGTGCTATACCAGTATCTAATTTAGATAAATTGGTTGATGAAAACGAACAGTTAAAAAGGATTAAAATATTTAAGCCTGAAGTGGCAAACCAAATTAATTCTGAGTTCCAAAAATTAATAAGATCATAATATGGCAACAAATATATTTTCTCCTGAAGACATTGTCATAAAAAGAGTCCGACTGTATGCTGAGCGGTTTCCTAGCAATTACCAATATTTAAATTTAGCTGGATTTGAAAATGATAATGCAAATGGCGCTGGTGGAGCTCCAATTGTTACTGAATTAAGTATCTATGAAAATTTATTTAAGCCATATCTAACTGCTACTATGACAATTCAAGATGATCAAGACTTATATCGTCTAGCAGATATTAGTGGTGTTGAACGAGTTGAAATTGAATTTGAAGCTCCAGGTGGAGATCAATCAGTTCCAATTACTAAAACATTTATAATTACAGCGATTGAAGATACTATTAAAACAAATGACTACAATACTATATTGAATATTAGTCTGATTGAAGATGTTGCTTTTTATAATAGCCAATTAAATTTAAGTAAAGCATATACCGGAACCTGTGAAGAGATTATATTTAAAATCATTGAAGATAACTTTAGTTTTAAAGGTTTAAAATTTGATTCCAATAATATATCATTCCAAAAAGCTTTCAGATATATTGCACCAAATGTAGATCCATTTACAGCTATAGATCATATCTTAGCAAAAATGACTACTGAACTTGGTATGCCATTCTTTTTATATTCTTCTTTATATGAAGATAATTTTGTTATAACCGATTTAAATACTATCCTAACAAAAGATGCTCTAAATAAAGACAAACCATTTGTATATTCTCAAGCATCTGCAAGTATTGTATCATCACAAGATATAAACACAAAAGCTCTCAGTGTTTATAGTTATGATCCTGGACAATTAGAAAATACTTTTGCACTTACTCAACAAGGTGCTATTGGATTTAAATTTAATGCAATGAATGCTACAAATGGGAATTTATTACAAACCAAAAATGTAAGTATTAAAGAATATTTAAAGGCTGTGGCAGATGCATCAAATTTGCCTGAAGGTCAAACATTAATTCAAATTGATGAAGATTTTATCGCTGATCCTTCTGGTCAAGATAATAGAAGACTTACTGAATTTACACCAGTAATATTTAATACATTAGTTGGTGAAACTTATAGAGATGGTTTATTATCTTACGATGGTGATCAATATGAAATGTTCCTTCGTTTAGTAAAAGAACATGTTATGACTAATATGCTCAAAAATATGTATAGTATACATGTTCCAGGATTAATATTCTCATTTAATAATCCTTCGGCTGCGGTTGGTAATCAAATAGAATTAGATGTTTTTAAAAATAATCCTGAAGATGAAAGAAGCGATATGATAGACCATAAAAAATCTGGTTCTTTTGTTATATTAAATAGAAGACACATTATTGATTTTCAAAATAAAGGACGACATACTGTAGTATTAAATATTGCAAGACTATTTAATAAGGTACAACTGTCATGAGCAATGCATTTTATGGAGATAATTTAAGATGGTTTACTGGTAGAGTAGTAAACACTGGTGATGCTTTGGGAAGAGTGCAAATTTTTATCTATGGAATCCATCAAGAAGATAATATTTCAGTTGAAGATTTACCATGGGCTACTACAGTTTTACCAACAACTGAAGGCGGTGTTGGTGGTTATGGTAAAAATACTTATTTACAAACAGGTGCAGCGGTTTTTGGATTCTTTTTAGATGGGGCTTTATCTCAACATCCTATTGTAATAGGATCAATTGGAAAAGTTGAAACACCTTCTTTAACGCAGATAGATCAAGCATCACAAAATCAAAATCCAAATTATCAAGACGCAGATGATATTGGTAAAGATGGAATACTCGTACCCGGTTATGTAAAAGATACTGTATCAGAAACTAGTGTTGATTCTAAAACATTTGCAGCAATGGAAATATTAGTTACAAATGGTTTACCACCTAGATCAGCAGCCGGAGTAGTTGGAAATTTATTAGGAGAAAATTCAAGTTTAGATCCAAAGCTTCAAGGTGGAGTATCAACTCGTCAAGTAGTAGATCCACAGTTTCCAACACAAACAGTAACTCAAAATCCTGGTAAAGAACCAGCATGGGGTATTGCACAATGGAATGCGTCAGCAAATGTAAGACGCTGGCAAACTTTAGAAAAAATTGTAATGGGACCAAATTGGCCAAAAGCTGGAAATATATCTGATCCTGAAAAGAAAAATCCATTGAACTTCTTTACTCAAATGGAATATTTAATATATGATATGAAAAACGCTCCATATCTTGCAAATAATGGTCAAGTATATACAGGTGGAAATCATAGATGTTGGAATCATTTAAGTAATCCAAAGAATTTTGATTATGATAGACCAGGTGTATGGGGTAGTTCTACAAGTGAACAAACAAATCCAACACATCATTTCTTACATGTATTTGAAATGGGTTCAGCTAAAAAATATTATGGACAAGGTGATATTGATAAACGAGAAAACAATGCTAGAAAAGCATTGAAAATTTATAATGATAGTAGAGATCAATCAGCAGCGACTATTTAAGAGGTTATTATGGCAGATAAATTAGATCAAATTGTAGCTGGTTTTAGAGGCTTACTACGTAATATTGATCAAACAAAAATTACAACAGAAACATTTAAAGCAAGAGAACAAGCCAAGGCTGCTGAAACTCAATTATATAAAGCTGTTGGAGAAACAAAAGCTGGTTTAAAAAACCTTGCACAAGACGTGACAGATGTTATATCACAATTAGAAACATCAGTACCTAAAAATATTGAAGGTAAAGTAGGTGTCGCTAAAATACAAAAATCAGCATCTGCTAGTTTAAGTAAACCAGTAAATAGTTCATCAAAATCTGATTTGGAAACAGTAGTTGGTAAAGATCTAGGAACAACAAGTAAACAAAAAAATGTTACCATTGTTTTACCACATCCGCAAGCTATTGCAAAATCGTTAAAGAAAGTTACAACTGATAATGCATCTCAAATTAAAAATCTTGTAAAGCAAAATATAGATGTTGAAGATTTTGATACTGATATTATTGATGAGGTTGTTGGTTCGGTATTACCTTTTTCAACGACTATTGAATCAACTATCAAAAATATTGAAGACACTATTACTCGAGGCCAAGATGCTGTAAATAGACAAATCAATCAAGGATTTGGTTCTTTAATTGAAAACTTAGTTGAAGATATTTTTAGGCCAGCACGAAATACAATCCAGTCTGTGGCTAAACTAAATGGCGTTCAACAAAGTATACCAGATAGAGATATAAGAAGAATTGCTGAAGCTGTATCTGTAAATAAAAATGTAGATGCTGCAGTTGGAATACTACAAAAATATTCTGATTTAGACGAAAGTGAATTAAGATCATCACTGGAATCAATTGATAATACTGCAAAGGCTCAATTAGATACTCCAGCTCCGGTTACATTAAATATTCCAGTTATTAAAACTGACCAGTTTAAAAATGTATGGAGAGAAGCCGCAACTGATATAAATGCAAATGGAGTCTTTACACCTATTTCAGATTCAAAGACATTTTCAAATGAAATTGCAAACCTTCAAAGAGAAGTTACTGAAGTTATCATTTATGCCTTTGATCATGGTAGTGAGTTTAGTGACATATTCACACCAATTCAAACTTGGCACGAATACTTTGTTGAACAAGAAAATGTTGGCTACCAGCCACATGTTTATATTCCAATTTTTGGTGGATCTATTAGAGGCAGACCATTAGAATTAGACATGTCAAATACAATTGTTGAAAATGGGCATTGGCAAAGATCAATTGCAATTCATATTGCTGCTGATAAATATCCGAATGATGCTCAAATGAGAGAGCTTGAAACTATATTAAGAGCAATATACGACGTAAAACCAGGAATACAAGTTTTTGGCGCTGGTAAAATTATTGGTGGGCCTCAACCATATTTTGATGTCAATAAATTTATAAAGAATAAGTTTGGTAAACAAAACGCAGCAGGATATAATCCTAGTACTTCAGATCCACTTACAAGAGAACAATTAATAAACTTTAGAAAAGCTTCTATGGAAACAGGATAATATTATGGCATTCGCACCTAGCAAATTAAAAATACCTTTAGCTGACAAGAAAGCTAGATTAGAAGATCCTTCTGGTAAAAATCCAAGATCAAAGTATTTTAATTCTCCTTCAACAAATAAAGAAGTACTTGGCCAAGAAAGAACTGAATTGGAAATGCCAGTTCAGTCTGAAAATGTTCAATCTGAACCAGAGCAAACTTCTGAATCCCAATTAGATAAAATCCAAGTGAATGAAACTCCTGGTGGTATTACAATTGTATTAGATGATACACCTGAAAATAAAAGAGTTGTTATTAAACATCCTGAAGGTGGTGGTATAGAACTAATGCCTGATGGAGGCGTTAAAATAGTTTCCATGAAAGGTAAACTAGAAGTAATAAAATCTGATGTGACTATTGTAGTGGGTGGAGATGCTACATTAGAATATCAAGGCAATTTAGATATGAAAGTTGCTGGTGAATTTAATATTGATTGTTTGGACTTTAACCTTACAACACGTGGTAATAAATCTGAAAAGATTATTGGATCTGAAGATAAAATTATTGGAAGAGGATCCTCAACTCAAATCACTGGTAATAAAGCAACTTATGTGACTGAAAGCGTAGTTGAAACTTATCTTGGAGGACATGAGCATAATGTTAAGGGCGAGTTTAATCATAACATTGATGGTGCTGCCGGATTTTTTGCAAGCGGTGACGTAGACATTACTTCTGAAACTGATGTTAATGTGTCATCGCCCAACACAACTGTATCAGGTGACAAACTTTCTGTAATGGGTGGTACTGGACAAATTGGTGGCCAAGCAATAAATTATACTGGTAATGGAGCAGTATTCCAAAAAGGTGTTACAGCACCAACATTTCACGGTGATTTAGATGGTACCGCTACAACATCTACAGTAACTCAATCCCAAACATATGGAGAAGCATCTCAAGGATCTGCTGGTTCTATTACGAATACTGCAACTCCAACCTTCCCACAAATTAATGCAGATATGGTAACTGCTTATAATGGATCTGAATATGGGATAAAAGAAGTTACTATTGATGAAGATGACGATATGAAAAAATTTATCGATCAATCTTCCACATATCAAGGTGTACATCATACAAAGCCAACTGTGAGAATGGCTAGATCTGCAATGAGAGATCCAGCAAATAGAAACAATAAAGCTTTGACAAATGCTTATATTGCAAACAATGTGATTGATGAAAGCTATAGTAATCCAACACCACCTGAGATTGGAAGAATTGTTACAGAGAAATCCACACCAATTCTTGCAGCAAAATCTCCAGATATTTTCCGTAATGATGCGTATGCTACATATGTAGCCAAACGCAAATTTGCAAATATTACTCCTGAGGATAAGTATAATCCTTTCCTAAAAGAAGAGATTACTGCAAAAACAAAATTAAATGATAGCGTTTCAATTGCTAAGTTTCTAGGTACTGAAGATCCTACAAATTTAAAATTCTTAAGAGACTTAGAAGCCAAACAACAACTTGCAAAATATTTGTACGTACATGGAACTGCAGTCCAACGAATTTTAGATAACAATCTAGATTTTAAAGGCATTTCATTTGTAGTATCCGAAGGTGTATATAGACCAGGGCCTACAGAAACTCCAGCTGGCCTGAATGATTTAAAATTAAAAGGTCAAGCAATAGTTTTCAAAGCGGTGAATTCTTCTGGTAAAGAATCAAATAGTGCTTTATTTGATATTGCAGTTTATTTGAAAGACAATGCATACTTCAAAGAAATGATATTATCATATGATACGCTAGAAGGCTATAACAATATAGCTTCTAGATTGATTATGATTCTTCCAGATATTGACGATGATTGGTATGGTATTTTTGATAGAAAGGTAACTACTGAATTTAATGGCCAAAAACTATCACAAGGCGAATTAGTTGAAGTACTTCCATATAAGACAGAATATATTTCAGAAGGTTTCACAGGAAAAGAAAATACTCCAGATGGTTATCCACATCATGGACTAGATCAAACTTTAAATCCACCATCTATTGGTTATGATGGTATTTCTAATGGTAAATTAGATCCAGCAAAACTAATTGAAATTGCTCCAGCTTCTTCTAGAAAATATGGAACTGGACCATTAATGCTTCAACCCCAAACGGCAAGAGCTTGGTTTGATATGAAAGCTGCAGCAGCTGAAGATGGAATTGAATTGATACCAACAAGTGCATACAGATCTTATTATTATCAGAAACGAGCTCGCATTGAACATAGAGCAAAAGATCCTAATTATACAATTGCAACCGAAGGTAGATCAAATCATGGACTTGGCCTTGCTGTAGATATTGCAATTCCTGGTTGGTCACGTAATGTAGATCCATCTAATCTTCCAGTATGGAAATGGTTAAATGAAAATGCTGGACGTTATGGATTTAAACAAAAAGCATCTCTGAAATTTAAAGATGCTGTTCACTGGTCTCGTACACCAACTGGCGGATAAGCCATATAAATAAACCAAAAAGAGTAGCAAATGGCTGTAACAAAAGTATTATCAAAACAGGATGGCAATTTATCGCAGTCATCTATTATCACGACAAGGAAAGTACCTTATCGTGATATTGACCTTACTTTTGCTGCGAAACCAAATGGCGAATTATATGTTAAGAAAGATGCATCTGCTGTACAGCAATCATTAAAGAATCTTATTTTAACTAACCATTTTGAAAAACCATTCTTACCTTTTTTTGGTGGCAATATTAGAGCTTTATTATTTGAACTAGCTGATGATGAAGTAGATGAAGAAGTACGCGATAATATAATCCAAACGGTTCAGATTTATGAACCAAGAGCTTTAATACAAGAAATAGACGTTAAGTCTGATCCAGATAGAAATTCAATTAGTGTTACTATTGAATATCAGATACTTAACTCCTCAGAAACTCTTACATTTACTACATCAGTATCAAGGTTGAGATAACATGGTAACGACAATTAGATCAACAGCTTTAGACTTTAATAATATTAAAAACAATCTAAAGACGTTTCTTGCAAATAAAGAAGAATTTAAAGATTATAACTTTGAAGCTTCAGGTCTTTCAAATATTCTGGATGTGTTGGCACATAACACTCATATGAATGCTTTGATAGCAAACTTTGCTTTAAATGAATCTTACCTTGGAACTGCTCAATTAAGAAGTTCAGTTGTATCCTTGGCAGAAGGTGTTGGTTATATCCCTGATACTGATACAGCTTCTCAGGCAAAGGTGAGAATTACTTTTACAACCACCACTGAACCTAGAGATACAATTATTGAATTGCCTCCATATACTAAATTTAATACGACTGTTGATGATGTTAATTATGTTTTCCAAACAGTAGAATCTTATTATGCTACTGATGATGGTACTGGTTTTTATGAATTTAAAACTGCTGATGGATTAAATCAAATTCCAATCTATGAAGGCACATTTAAAACTAAAACTTTCTTTGTTGGTGAATACGAAGATAATCCAGTTTATGTAATTCCAGATGGAACTATTGATGCTGATACTGTAACAGTAAAAGTATTTCCAAGTGCTACAAGTTCAGACTTTACAGCATATCAAAATATTCTAAATGCAACATCGATTAGTTCTCAATCTACAGTTTATATTTTAAGAGAAGCTCCAAACGGAAATTTTGAGTTATCATTTGGTGATGGTTCTACTTTTGGTATTGCACCTGAAGCTGGTAATAGAATTGAAGTTGAATATCTATCAACAAAAGGTGCAGTAGCAAATGGTGCTACCACATTCACAGCTCAAAGTACTTTAACGGGCGGTGGAGTTACAGCAACATTAAGTTCAACAACTCTTGTAATTTCTGTTGGAGGCGATACAAAAGAATCTATTGAATCGATCCGTAAGAATGCTCCATTCCAATATGCTACACAAAACCGAATGGTTACTGCAGAAGATTATTCATCTCTTATTTTAAGAAACTATTCAACTCTTATCCGTGACATTGCTTCTTGGGGTGGCGAGGATGCTATTAATCCAGAATTTGGAGCAGTCAACGTAGCTATTGCTTTTGAAGATGATGTTAGTGCTGCTTCTATTACAACAACAAAACAAGGCATTAGAGATCTCGCAAATCAGCTTTCAATTACTTCATTTAATCTTAGGTTTGTTGATCCAATTGAAACGTTTATTGAATTAGATTTATTCTTCCAGCTTAACCCGAAATTAACAGATCTTACGTTAAATGCTGTGACATCAAATGTAAATAGCGAAGTTAGTAATTATTTTACAAATAACACTGGTAACTTTAAACAGGCATTTAGAAGATCTAATCTATTAACAGAAATTGATGAATCTAATATAGCTATTCTTTCTTCCAGAGCTAATGTTAGAATGCAGCAACGTTTTACCCCATCGGCACCTGCTATTATTACTGCATTGAATACTATTTTCTCTGATCCGGATAATACATCAAGCACAGATATTAATAAAATTGTTGAGTTTATATCTAATAAACAATATAATGAAGCAGCAAACTATATTATTAATAATGATTTAAGTGGAGAAAACTTTACTACAGTTCTTAACGTTGTATCAGGAACTGCTTCAAATGTACAACAACAAATTAGATTCCCAGCTGCAATTGCCACGCCGGATGATGTAAATTATACTATAACCAGTAATGAATTTACGTTAAATGGTGTTACTTGTATATTAAGGAATCAATTAAGTTCTAATATAATCCAAGCAGTTAATGTTGCAGGTGGAGTTGTAGTTGTTGATAATATTGGTAATTATAATGCTGCAACAGGTATTGCAACAATTAGATATTTCAATCCAACTAATATTGCTGGTGGACTAACTCAAATTAAACTTTCAGCAGTTCCAGCAAACCAAAGTGCTGTGGTTCCAGAAAGAAATGAATTTATTAGTTATGATCCAGATCGTTCAACTATTCAGGCAATCACCACAACGGCTACTAACTAATGTCTCAATATACTGATAAAACATTAAAAGATAATAACCGTAGACTTCTGAATTTAAACCGTTCAGAAATTGAAAAGGTATTACCTGAGTATTTTACTGAAGACTTTCCAGATCTTATTCAATTATTTGAAGCCTATTACGAATATTTAGATACAAATGAAAACTTTGGTAATAAGATCCATGATCTAAATAGAAATAGAGATGCTACTCAAGTTTCTGATGATCTATTACAATATTTAGAAGATGAACTTCTTTTGGGTCAAGCTTATTTTGGTGGATTCTTAAATAAAAGAGAAGCCGTTAAATTCTCTAATTTATTATATAGATCAAAAGGTACTAAGTATTCTATTGAACAATTTTTTCGTGGTTTCTTTGGTGTTGACCCACAAGTAATATATCCAAAAGAAAATGTTTTTACAGTTGGTCCAGCAATTGATTACGATTTAAATGGAACAAATGATGGCGGTGAACAAGTTAAAATAGAAGCTTCTCAAATTGGTCCTGAATCACAAAGATTTATTACTGATGATAAATTATATCAAACTTTATCTGTACTAATTAGAGTTGGTATTCCAGTGAAAGACTGGATTGATGTTTATAAATTATTTGTCCATCCAGCTGGTTTTTATTTAGGATCTGAACTATTAATTGAAGCGGTGAATACAAATATTCTTACAACTATTCAAGATGCAGTTGGTGATCCAATTGAAGAAGGCGTAGCACAATTCGTTGATGCTCAAATTACGCCAGAAGCATTTGCAGAAGTTACATTCTTGAATTACACTAGTATCGATCATAACGAAATGCAGCGTCAGAGAATTGATCAGACATTTGATGATGTTGGAGATTATATTATTGATAGTGCTCAAGCTGGTTATGCGGATCAGTATGAGCTTCTATCTACATCATCGCCAACAATGGACGATTCAGATGGCATGGTAATGTCAATGGATTCAGATGGTGGATTCATTGCTCTGAAACCAACATTCGACCAACATAGATATGACACACTATTTGATTCAGCAGGTAACTCTGCAGATTCTGCGCATTATCCGCTTGAACACATATAAATAATCTAAATTAATCTAAGGTTTTAAAATGGTAAAACAGGTTGTTAATACAGGCACATTAGCTAACGATGGAACAGGCGATACGCTGCGTACGGCTGCAACCAAGATCAATAATAATTTTACAGAATTATATGACGTTCTTGGTGGAGATGGTATTGCAGTTGGTGGCGGTTCTGTTCTTACAGATAGTGGCTTTGATATTATTGGAACAAGTTTTAGAACTAAAATTGGTGCCGTTGAACCAACTGCAGAAAGAAGTATTGATTTTCCAAACGCGTCTGGGCAGGTAACTGTTAATACAGCAACACAGACTCTTACTAATAAGACTATGGATTTAGACACTAATACATTTAGTGGATTTCAAGGCAGCAGTTTTTTACTATCAACTTCCGGTGGACTTCTTGATAGTGCTACTCATAAATCTATTCCAACGGGTAATGTTGTAGGCGATAGCGATACTCAAACACTTACCAATAAAACTCTTACAGATCCAACAATTAGCAGACCTAACATTCAAGAATGGCTAGCAGATTCTTTAGGAAATCCAGTTATTTCATTTACTGCTACTGGTAGCACAAGAAACAGAATCCAAGTATTATCAAGTGCTTCAGGTTCAGCTCCATCAATTAATACTCTAGGAAGTTCAGATACTAATATTAATTTAAGTATTAATTCAAAAGGAACTGGATCTGTTATTATTGATAAAGCAGCATACGCAACAGCAACTGCGGCGAATGGAACGCAAGCCTCAGCTCAAGCTGGGGTTATTTTCTTAACAGGTACAACAACTGGTACAGTTACTTTTGCAGATGGAACAACTGCAGGAGAAACAGTAACATTTATTCGAAGAGGTGGTTCAGGTACAATTACTCTTACTCCTGCCACATTTGCTCAAGGTACATCAATTGAATTGGAAGCCAATGAGACAGCTACACTAGTATACGATACGTCTACTGGATGGAATCTCGTTGGTGGTTATGGTTATAACGTAGTTTAATAGGAAACAGATATGACAGCAATTATTCTTAATCCGATTAAAGATATTTTTACACAGAAAATCTTTAATGAAAACCAAGGGACAACCATTGGTGATTCTGATAACTATTACTACATTGGGGTTGGACATTCTCAGCAATGGCAGGCAGAAGACAATACAGATAATACTGTAATTCCTACTGATGCTGAAAGAACTGAAAAACTATTTAGATATAACCTACAATCAATCAAAGCTGTTGAAGCGTTTTCCTATGTTGTTCCTTTATATGATTGGTCTGCAAATACCGTTTATTCAGCATACAATGATAATACAGTTGGCCAACCGTCACAAAGTTATTATGTAAGAACTGATGATGGTAACGTATATGTTTGTATCCGTCAAGGTAAATCAGCTGCAGGTGTAGCTCAAGTCTCACAAAATAAACCGGATCATTCAGATACAAGTCTACCAATTGAAGCTGATGGATATATCTGGAAATACCTTTACACTATTTCAACAGGTGATACAAACAGTTTCTTGACATCAAACTTTATGCCAGTAAAACTAGTTGATTCAGCTTCAGTTACTGATCCATATTATAGCCAATACTTAATTCAAAACGCTGCGACAAGTGGTGAAATTATTGGATATAGAGTTGTAAATGGAGGATCCGGGTACTCAACTCCTACACTTGAAGTAATAGGTGATGGAACTGGAGCCGCAGCCCATGCTATTGTTTCTTCTGGTGTTATTACTGCAGTAGAAGTTGGGGATAGTGCAAATGTTGGAACAACCGGTTATCCATCAATCCAATCTGCACTAGGATCTGGGTATAATAAAGCAAACGTAAAAATTACTGGTGCTGGAACAGGAGCTAAGATTGTTCCAATTTTTGGACCTAAAAATGGTATGGGCGCTGATCCAAGACAAGATCTAAGATCAACTTCAATCATGTTTAATATTAAACCTGAAGGTACAGTAAGTGATAAATGGGTAGTTGATAATGATTATAGACAAATTGGTCTTATTAGAAATATTTTAGATAGTGCTGGTGATAAATTTACTGGAACACAAGCAACAGCTCTAAAGAAAATGTCTTTAACTAGTGTGATTACTGGTGGGCTTTCATGGGCGAATGATATTCAAATTGAAGGCGGCGATTCTGACGCCGCGGCATACATTGATTATTTTGATGATTCGTCTACACTTTGGTATCACCAAGACGAAGATACTGGATTTACTCCATTTAGAAATGGTGAAACTATTTCAATTGAAGGTAAAGCAGGTACCTTTACAATTGGATCATTAACTGATGCTGAAGTTGATATTTTCAGTGGTGATGTGCTGTTTATAAATAACACAGAATCTGTAACAAGAGATGCTGATCAGACTGAAGATATTAAGATCGTAGTAAAGCTTTAATAAGGGTACACAATGGCAACGGAACTTACAAGTACAACGTTTTTAAGTGATTATAATGACGACTATAGAGATAGCGATCATTATCACCGTATCCTTTTTAACAGTGGTAGAGCTCTTCAAGCAAGAGAATTAACTCAATCACAAACAATTATTCAAGAAGAATTAGGAAGACTTGCGCAATTCATTGTAAATGAAGGCGCTATCTTTAACAATAATGGTAATCTAGCTTCTGGACCAAATGCTTTTGCTTACACCTATGTAAAAGTAAATTCACTTCCAACAGGTTATGCTTCTCTTGTCAATACTACAATTAATGATGGTGATTTATCTGCTACTGTAAAAGCTATTATCCCAGCAACTGGTGGAGACCCTGACACTATCATGGTCAAAATGACATCAGGCCAAGCTGGTGGTTCAACACCTGGAGCAGATACTGCACAAGTAAAACTATTTACTGCTGGTTCTACACTCTCAACAGACCTTGGTAATATTACCGTTCAATCAGTAAGTGATGCCGTAGGTCGTGGTTCTGTAGTTCAAGTTCCTGCGTTTGACACATATGCAGGTGGACACCTAGTATCAGTTGAAGCGCAAACTCTTGTAATTGATAAGTACGATCCAAAGCCATCAACGGTTATTGGTTTTGTATTATCTGAACAAATCATCACAACCGCAGACAACATTGCTTTATATGATAATTCAGGTTCAACACCTAACCTTACATCTCCTGGTGCTGATCGTTTAAAGATTACATTGACTTTAACAAAAGAAGAAGATGTTCCAGCCGGAAAAACTTTCTATGAAGTTTACAAAATTGTAAATGGTATAGCCACACTAATTAAAACACCTGATAAAGTTTTGTCTAGACTTGGTGATATTGTAGCAAATAGAACACAATCAATTACAGGTAACTTTATTGAGTATGGCGGCAGTGGTAAAGGCAACTTTGGCGTAGCAGTTTATAAAGACAGTGCTGATGATGATTATTTAACATTAAGAGTTGATGGTGGTGTTGCTTTCATAAGTGGACACAGAATTGAAAGAGACGCTATACCTCCTCGTAGAATTCAAAAACCAAGATCAGAAGCAAATTTTATAACTACAGAAACGAACGTGTTTGGTAATGCTAGATATGGTAACTATTTCTTAGCAGATAGCGCTAAAGGTTTGCTAGGATATATGAATGACTATACTGAAGTTGTTCTATGGAATGCTCTAGGATCTTCTGGCGATAGTGTAGGTAATGCTAGAATTCGCCATATTGATGAATTTGATAATGATTATAGAATCCATGTATTTGACGTAACATTAAGTGATAGTTATGGTTTAAATGATGTTAGAAGTATTGGTATTGATTCTGTAAATACGGCTGATTTGAAAGCAGTAAGTGGCAATTTTGAATTGTTTGATAGAGCTGGTAATACTCTATTATTTGATATTGGTGATAGAGAAAGAATCAACGAAATTTCTAATATCACTACTGTTGTAGGTAAAATTTTTACTGATACAACAAATGCAGATGGTGATGGAACGATTTCAACTGGAAATCCTTCTGTAACTTTTGCTGATGTTGAACAATGGATTGTGCAAGTAGACAGTAGTGGTGAACTTTTAACAGAAGTATCTGTTTCTTCTGGTGGTTCTGGATCCGATGCAGCAACAATCGCTAATCTTCCTGCAACTTCGGCTGTGACAGTGCTAGCATATGAAAATGCTACTCTCACTCGTAAGACTAAAACTCTAAAACCATCTGCAAGCACATGGGAAGAAGAGTCTGGTTTATCACTAACAAATAATGAATTTACTCTATCCAAAGTAGACATTTATAAATTTAATTCTGTTGTTGATGACGATACTGGACAAGATATTACATACAAATTCTTGTTTGATAATGGACAAAGAGATAACTTCTATCAGGCTGGCTCTGGTAAACTAAAATCTGGTGCTACTGCGCCATCTGGTACAGTGACTGTGCAGTATCAATATTTTCAACATAGCACCCCAGGATCTGGATCAACTGGTTACTTTGGTGGTAAAGCATCTTATCCTGATGTTGAATATGATAAAGTTCCATATTACAGAGCATCAACTGGTGAAGTTTATAGTCTAAATGATGTTATTGATATGAGACCAATTCAGAATCCATCGACTGGAGAATACTCTGGTGGAATATCTAGAATTGAAAGATTGCCGAGGAATGGTGATACACTTACAATTGGAACATTAAAATCTTGGAATTATAGGACTGATCTTGTTACCTTAACTCAAAATGGTACAGTTGGATATTATGTTGGAACTGGATCAAAAAGTGGAGGTGTAGATGATGTTCCAGTCGTAAGTCCAACTGACATGCCCCTCGCAAAAATAATTCTAAATCCATATACTATAGATGAATATGATCTTACGATTAGTATGTATAATAATCGCGGATATAAAATGTCTGATATCCGTAAACTGGATCAACGGATTGGAAACGTAGAAAGAATTTCAGCTTTAACATTGACAGAAATGTCTTTGTCCGCATTAGAAGTATTTGATCCTGAAACTGGAACGACACTAAGACAGACACAAGGCGTAACAGGCGATGGATTTAGAGCTTACAATCAAACATACATAGATGATCCGGATAATAGATCTAGAATTATTAGACTTGGTGGGGAAGATAATAGGCTTGGCCCTCTTACTTATGTTAAAGCTGTTGGGTTAACATACGATTCAGATTTATCAACAGGTACTGTTCTAAAAGGTAATACAATTTGGCCAGTATATACTGAAGTAGTATCTGTAAATCAAGACAAAGCAACAAGAATTGAAAACGTTAATCAGTTTGAGATTGCTCAAAGTATTGGTTCTGGTGTTTTGATTCCAGAGCAAGATTTGTGGACTGAACGTAAGAAAGTATCTAAATCTTTCAACCCAGCAAGTAAAACTTCACTGATTGACGAAGGTGCTATTTTGAGCACTATGGCCGATCCAGAACCTAAGTGATGAGATTATAGAGGAAAAACATGGCACTAGTAGCAGTAACCACTTATGAAGACGTAGAAGTAGAAATTTCGGGGTCATACACAGGGACGAAGACCGCCTCCGCCACTGGTCAGAGAACTTCTGGTTATGAGCTTATTACTGTTCAAAGACCAAAAATTATTTACTTTGAATTTGAAGGTTTAAGACCTAATATTGCTCATTGGATTTTCTTTGATTCAAGAGATGTAACTGGATATTGTAATACTTCATATAGTCTAGATGATTATAATACTTCCAGTAAAAATTCATCTTTTAGAGAACCTGGTGAAAGATATTTAAATGAAACTGGCTTTCCTACAGAGTTAGGTGGTCCAACTGGTACTCCTTTATATTCTGATTCAGAAGGTAAGTTAAATGGTTTCTTTTATATCCAAAGTAATGAAACATTAAATTTCCCAACATCAGCAAATGGATTAAATTTTATTGCAATTGATATATCTACTATCAATAGAGATGATGCATTGTCTTATGCTGCTACAAAATTCTATAGTGCTGGGCAATTTGAATATTGGTATAGCTACACATATTACTATACTTATACATACACGTATCACTATAGCTATACTACAATTGAGCAAAAAGAATACACGTATTACGAAGAAGTTCCTGATGTTGTACCTACATCCTATAGTGGTGGTGGAGATGGTGGTGGTGACTTCTCAGCGACGCCTTATTCTTCGTATTCGTACTATAGCCCTGATAAAGGTTACACAGTTGTAAATTCATATGATCCGGGTGATGCACCATCCGACGCCAGCTGGGGTGGCTGGTGGTGGTAGAAACAGCTACGTATTAATAAGGAAAACTAATGGCAAGTTTATTACAACTAACTGAACAACAAAATCCAGCGGCTCAAACATTTATTGTTGACCAAGATCAGGTATTAACTGGTGTTGGATTGTACTTCGCCAAAGCCGAAGGCAATTTTCCTATTACAATAGAATTAAGACCGACTGGTGAATCTGGTGCTCCTTCAGCAAAAAGATTTATTCCTGGAACTCGTGTAACTGCTTCAGCTTCGGCAGTGGCAGCGGTAGCTGATCCAAATACATTTAGTTCGGCTAGAGAATATAAGTTTACATTCCGCGAACCAGTCTTTATCCCTGGAAATAGCTTACTTGCTGTTTGTATATACACCGCAGCACCAGTTGGAAATTATCAATTCTATACAGCAGTAAATGGAGATCTTGTTTGGGGAAATACAACTAAGAGATATTCAGCTCCAACAGAAACGGCTGATGGTGGTTTTTATTCTTCATCAAATGGTACAACTTGGCAAGCAGATAACAATAAAGACTTAGCATTTAAAATTTATAAGGCACAATTTACAAAAAATTATGTGCACAGAGCAAAAATTATTGCAAATAATCCGCCAATGAAAGCTCTTACTGAGATCACGGAGTATGATGATCCAGCAAGATACACATTTGATCCTTTGGTGTTCACCTCTGGCGCAGATTCAATTGGAGTAATTCACCCAGCTCATGGTTTCCAAGTAGGAGATAAAGTTGTACTTGAGCCAACTGGTACAGACTTTGACTCTTCATCTACGGCGTTTGGTGTGTCAGGTTCTAGTATTTTTGGAACGCGTACAATTACAAAAGTAGATCCATTTGGCTACAATATTGCTATTGATTCAGCTTCCGATTCTACTGGTAGAGCTGGAGGCTTAAATCTAATTGCATCACAACAAATCAACTTAGATCAATATAAATTAGATATTCCTTATATTTCGCCACCTGACACAATTATTAGAGCAAAAGGTAATTTCACAACCACAAAAGGTTATGCAGGATCCGAAACAGCATATAATTCTCAAAACGGTGTAAAGATGAAACTTAATCGTTTAACGAGACTTCCTGCTCCTATGATCGTTGCTTCAAAAGAACAGGAAACATTAAGACTTTCTGGTAATAACTCTACAGAATTTGAAGTTCAATTGGATACAAATAATGTTAACGTTGCTCCTCACTTTAATATTAATAGCTCAAGACTAAGTGCCGAACATTACTTTGTTGATTATCAAGATTCAGCAAGTACGACAAATAGAAACTTAATTACAACTATCCCATTTGTTCCAGAAACATCTCCTGATGGTGGTACTACAGCAAGTAAACATATTACTGTACCATATTATCTATTCTATGCTTCAACATCAATCGTTGTTCTAGTTGATGCAATTAAACCAGCTGGAGCAGATTTCTCGGTCTGGTATAGAACAAAATCAGCTGATGATTCTACAAAATTAAGAGATAAAAATTGGGTTGAGTTTAGTAAAAATACAAGAAATTCGCTTGCTGGTGGTGGACTTTATTCAGAAATTGGATCTAATGAAGATGTGTTAAGTATGAGAGAATATGAATTCTCTGTATTTAATCTTCCAGCATTTAATGAATATCAAATTAAAATTACATTCAACACAACTCGTCAGACATATCCTCCGGCGTTTGAAAACCTTAGAACAATTGCAACTGTATAAACATGGACACTCGTTTTATACCCATAAAGGATCATCCAGACTTGGTGAGAGATACGAAAACTAACGCAGTTCTGAATATAAATAAGAATAAACATAGAACTAACGTTAGAATGTTGGAAGCGAAAAGACAAGAACGTGAAGAGATTGAACAATTAAAATCTGATGTTAGTGATATAAAATTTATGTTGCAGAAATTATTAGAGAACGGTACAAATGGCTAATTCGAAAATACCTAACGTTGATATAAACGATACCCTCAATACCCAACGATTGAGATTTAATCAATTGTTAGATTCGGTTGGAGATGTATCTACTCTCACAACAACTGGAACTGATGTTGCTTCTGCAATTAACGAAATGGATGCAGAACTTGGTACCATTACTGCTGTTGCTATGGGTACTTCGGCATCAACTGTAGGTGGAGCAATCGCAGAACTTGATGGTTTATTAGATTCCATAAGTGATACACAGCTTACGACTCCAATTATAAACACAACTACTGCTGATGTTTCAGGTAGTTTAACTGTAGACGGTTTAATTACAGCCAGAGCAAATGTTGTAATCGGTAATTCTGCTGGAGATCAGCTATACCTGAATTCATCTATTAATACTAATGTTGTTCCATATACTGACAACGCGTTTGATCTTGGTAGCACATCAAAAGAGTGGAGAGATCTATATATTGATGGTACAGCATTTGTAGATAACCTTGAAGCAGATTCAGCTACTATTCTTGCTAATTTAGACGTTCAAGGAGTTACATCATTGGACTCAGCCATCATAGATGGCCCGCTGGATGTCAATAATATTGCAACACTAGATTCTGCAAATATTACGACTTTGGATGTTTCTGGTGTCACTACGATGAACACAGTGACTGTTTCTGGCGCATCTACCTTTAACGAAGACGTAACAATATCAAAGAGTTTGACAGTTGATTCTGATTTTACAGTTTCAGGTACATTTATTGTTCAAGGTGAACAAAAGACCGAAGCTCAATATATTTTCTTGCTAGATGGAACTGAAGGTTCTCCATCACAAAATGCTGGCCTTGTTGTAGATCGTGGGAGTGCTGATAGTGCTATTCTACAATGGAATGAAACTGGAGACTATTGGGAAGCAGGTTCTGGTTCAGACTTTAAACAACTTGCAAGACAAGATGATTCAGCAACATTTACAAATGTTTATATTCCTACTGCTGATATTACAAACCTTGATGCAGACTCTGCAAGCATTACGACAGCAACAATCGTAACATCAAATGAGAATACTGCAAATATCCAAAACTTAGTTACATCTAACTCAGCAATATTCAACAATGATATTGTCATTAGAGATAGTGCTTATGTTACTGGTAATCTAGTTCTTGGATCAGCTCTTAAAGCTGATAATGTTGAGCCAGTTGGATCCACTGTACAATTTACTGGAACAACAGCATTTAAATCAGCCTCAG
>Ga0255782_10000677_pt1 | contig 30721 bp, 46 predicted proteins | sample 101ome_26_FD_179980 | JGI IMG/M metagenome (GOLD analysis project Ga0255782, IMG submission 179980) | Coastal salt marsh microbial communities from the Groves Creek Marsh, Skidaway Island, Georgia - 101408AT metaG (version 2) | ecosystem: Environmental > Aquatic > Marine > Intertidal zone >...
GTATACTTACAACACCAGGACTTATTGATTTACAAAAGTTTAAGTTTGTCATCGACGAATCACTTAATGGCGAAGACACTCTTTGGTATGTAGAATACGACGGTGTTGAAATAGATAATCAAGGCGGTGACACTAACGGAAAAGGTTACTATGCCGATATTTGGCAGTGGCAGTGGTAATGACATTTACTGATAAAATGAAGATGACTCCACAAGAAATTTTCGAGTATAAAAATGCTTGGAAACCTGGATATGTGGTTGACGTACACAGTGATCTTCATATACAATGTAAAGACTGGTGTAGGAAAAATTTAAATCGTTGGGAGTGGAGTATGAGTACGTATACATATGTTTATGCTCATACATTTTATTTTGAAGAAGAGCAGGCGGCTGACGAATTTAAATTTAAATTTAAAGATTGGATAGATAAAGGTAAAGATTAATATGGATACTTTAGAAAAGGCACGAGAAGAAGGTAGAGCACCTTGGACAGATGTAGCATACGATACAAGAGACTTTGTAGTATTTAATGATGGATATCCTGTAACCGAAGGACATACTCTAGTTGTACCTAAAGAAAATTTAGACGAAGAAATACTTCGTTGCTTTAAATTTGCTCTAGCAATGGGTAAACAGAACGTTGAAGCAAAGAATGATATCACAGGCTTCAATATTGGCATTAATATCGGTGCTAGTGCAGGTCAAACTTGTATGTATCCTCATGTACATCTTATTTTTAGACGAGATGGCGACATGGAAGATCCAAGAGGCGGCGTAAGAAATGTAATTCCACACAAAGGAAACTATGCAAAATTATCTAATGGATTTGCTGAGTTTGACACTGACTCAGTAGAAGGTTGTTAATGAGAACATTATTCTTAGGAGACAGCCACAGCACAGGTTATTACCAAGAAGGTGATGAACTTAAATGGTGGACTGAAAATAATTATGCTGAATTTTGGCAGAACAAGCATAATGAAAATGTTGCTATCTATGCACAACCCGGTGTGTGTAATAAAAAGTACCCAACATGGCTTAAAGGTATGTTGGATTACTATGTTGCAGAAAAAGTTGACAAAGTATTTTTACAATTAACTTACTGGAATAGATATTTAATGGCGTGTTCACGCAACCTTGACTGGGGTGACGGAATGGCTCCGATGCACTTTGCTCAAGGGCCTAATCCTGAACCAGCAAACCAGCAAGAGGACATCCATAGATGGACTGATGAAAAAATAACAGAAGATTATGTTGAACTAGTCGAACAATGTCGACCTGATAATTACGAACAATTTAAAGGGTTTGACTATAGAGAAAAAGGTGCAACAGCTGATTGGGAACCGTTTAGGTATCCATACCAGTATACAAAACTATGGCATGAAAGTGCTACGCATTTACAATATAAAGACTGGTGTAGCGATATGTATGTTATTGATAATATTGCAAATGACTATGGTATTAATGTATTTGCTTGGACTATTAATGACAGAGTGTTTGTTCCAGAAAACAAATTGTTCTATGGTGAACATAAAAGACTACATTTTGCACCTATGAGTGCAGAAACGTGGTTTAAACAAGAAAAAAACCTAAATATAGAGGAGATGACCAATGACGGTGAACACTATATTAAGGAAGTACACAAAATAATTGGCGAAGAATATTTAAATTATGTAGAAAAATATGCAGAAAAGGCTTGACAAAAACCTAAATATAGCATATAATATAAACAATAAGACATCCTCGTCTTTAACTCGGAGTAAAAAAATTGAGCAAAGCAGAACAAATTAAAGCAAAACTAGAAGATGCTGGCATCCGCTATTGGGCAGGTGACAACATTTCAGAAGTCCTACAAAAGGGCGACAAAGAAGAGCTAATCGAAGATGCTACTGTAGCATTTGAAAATGTGTTAGACGCACTTGTAATTGATCGACATAACGATCCTAACAGCCAAGGTACTGCAAGACGTCTTGCTAAAATGTACTTTAATGAGATTATGGCAGGACGTTATGATCCTATTCCAAAAGCAACAGCATTTCCAAACGACAGCGATGACCGTTATGAAGGTATGTTAGTTGTACGCAGTGAACTTAAATCAATGTGTTCACATCATCATCAGCCTGTAGTAGGTACTGCATATATTGGAATTATTGCCGCAGAAAAACTAATTGGTTTAAGCAAATATACACGTATAGCACAATGGTGTGCAAGACGTGGTACACTGCAAGAAGAACTTGCAAACGAAATTGCTAAACAGATTCAACTTGCAACTAATGCAGAACACTTAGGTGTGTATGTACAAGCAACACATGGTTGTTGCGAAAATCGAGGCATTATGGCACATTCAAGTTTAACACAAACAGCAGTATTGCGTGGTGCGTTTAAGGATGACGCAGGCACAAAGAAAGAATTTTTTGACAACATTAAACTACAACAGGAGTTTGCTTGCTAATGGAACCAGTAGATGTAAGTCGTAAGCATTTTTATATTAGTTTAATAAAAAGTGGCTTACGTATCGCAGGATGCGTAGCAGTATTACTTGGTGCAAACATTATGTGGCTGCCAGGCACGTTCTTAGTAGCAGAACTACTAGGCATTGTAGAGGAGTTATAATGAAGTTAAGATATTCAGAAGCATTTTATTCAGTACAAGGTGAAGGCAAATTTGTCGGAGTTCCTAGTTTATTCTTAAGAACATTCGGTTGTAACTTTCGTTGTATGAACTTTGGCTTAGGTAAAAACGAGCCAATGCGTGACGAAAAACAAAAAGCAGGCATTAGATACAATCCAGAAGTTAAAGATCTTATTGATGCCGGAGTTCACAAGACTACAGAAAAGTTTGAGGACTTGCCTATCATTCATACAGGTTGTGATACATATGCAAGTATCTATCCTGAGTTTAAAGACTTCAATAAACTTGCAGAAGTAGATGAAGTAGTAGAACATATTATTAGTTTACTTCCTGAAGGCAAGTGGAGTATGGATAACGGTCAAGATGTTCACTTTATCCTAACAGGCGGTGAGCCTTTGCTGGCATGGCAAAAGCTCTATGTTGAATTATTTGAACATCCAAAGATGGGAGATTTAAAACATGTCACTATTGAAACAAATACAACACAATCTTTACACGAAGATTTTAGAAATTACATCGAAAATCAAGATCGTATTCAATTCACGTTCTCTTGTTCACCCAAACTTACTGTTTCGGGAGAACCTAGAGATACTGCTATTAAGCCTAATATTGCTAGTGAGTACTACACTACTCGCAACAGTGACATGTATCTTAAGTTTGTGGTCGCTGATCAAGACGATGTCGAAGAAGTTCATCGAGCTGTTCGAGACTACAGAGACGCCGGTGTCGAATGTCCAGTCTACCTTATGCCGCTGGGCGGACGCAGTGAAGAATATGTTCTCAACGAAAGACAAGTCGCAGAGCTCTGCATGGAGCAAGGATGGCGATTCAGCCCAAGAATGCACATCGGACTCTTCGGAAATGCATGGGGGACTTGAGAATGCCTTTGATGCAGACGAATTTATTAACGAACAACACGAACGAGCTATGAAGAAAAAACTTGATACTCTAGAAGTTCGTGCAAGGGAAGCAGGACTATGATGTGGGATAAAATGAAAAAAGCCTTAGGTGTTACACCTAAGATTATAGAAGAAGAAAAAGAAAAGACTCCTGATGAAATTCGTCGAGAGTTATTGCAGAAAGAAAAAGAAGAAGCAGAAAAAAAGAAAAAGCCTTGGGTTGCTGTACTAGATACACAAGTTAATCCAGATAACATTCGAAATGGATTCTTTGAACTCGATTGGAATAACGAGTTTATTGAGCAATTACTTGATGCTGGTTATAAAGGTGAAAGCCAAGAAGAAATTGTAGATGCTTGGTTTAAGACTATTATTGGACAAATGCTCGACGAAGAAGGTCTTGATAGCACTCGAGAACGAGGATTTATTAAAACAGACAAACTAGACGATGGCAAAGCAGAAGTATCATGAAAACTAGAGAAGAAGCATACGAAATTATTTGTGATCTAAATGAAGAAGCACATGCTGCCGCATACGAAGACTGGGCTATTGCAGACGGTCTTGAAGAAGAAGGCGAGTTTGATGAAGCAGAAGAGGCTCGTGAAGATGCTTCTTATCAGCAAAGTATAGAGTTTCGCGAAGCGTTTCAAGTATTAGATCAAGAAACACAAGAAGCGATATTGTACTGGGAAAAGAACGATCCAGACTTTGCTGAAGAATTTAACGCATGGTGGGGTGAAGAAGATGCGTGATGACTTAATGGTACAACAGCAAGTTGAAGATAGTTGGCAACATATGGTAGGTGTTATCTGCTTAAATCAAGTAGATAGACGTCAGACAAAGCCTGTACTAAAAGAGTTTTTTGAACGCTGGCCAACTGCTGGCTTTTTGTTGTTTGCAACCGTAGATGAAATTGCTGAAATGCTAAAGCCATTAGGTATGCAAAATGTTCGTGCAAAACGCATTTATAAAATGAGTCAGCAATGGCTTGATTGGGACGGTGAAGATGCTACCGAACTATGTGGCATTGGCAAGTATGGTAGCGATAGTTATAGAATCTTTTACAAAAACGATATTCCAAATGATGTAGAAGATAAAGAACTAAAACGGTACATTAAAGAAGAAGTATATGCTTGACATGTACAACAATAGATGTTATACTCGTATGTATAATAAATTATTCTGTGAGGACAAATGAGTACCTATATTTTAGTAGACACAGCTAATACTTTCTTTAGAGCACGACACGTTGTACGTGGCGACTTAGATACTAAAGTAGGTATGGCTCTGCATATTACACTTAACAGTATTAAAAAGGCATGGCAAGACTTTGATGCAGATCATGTTGTGTTCTGCTTAGAAGGTCGCTCATGGCGTAAGGACTATTATGAGCCTTACAAACGTAACAGACAAGAAACTCGTGACGCAATGACTCCTGCACAGCAAGAAGAAGATACTGTGTTTTGGGAAATCTTTGACGAGTTTAAAGATTTTATCAGTACAAAGACTAACTGTACAATGATCAGACATCCGCAACTAGAGGCAGATGACCTTATTGCAGGATGGGTGCAAAGTCATCCTAACGATGATCATGTTATTATTAGTACTGACGGTGACTTTGCACAATTAATTGCACCTAACGTTAAGCAGTATAACGGCGTTAGTAACACAATTATCACACACGAAGGCTATTTTGATGATAAGAAAAAGCAACCTGTGATTGATAAGAAAACTAAGGAGCCTAAAGGTGCTCCTGATCCACAATGGTTACTATTTGAAAAATGTATGCGAGGTGATACAAGTGACAACGTATTCTCAGCCTATCCAGGTGTTAGAAAGAAAGGCACTAAAAACAAAGTCGGACTACTTGAAGCGTTCGATGACAAGGATACAAAAGGCTATAATTGGAACAATCTTATGCTACAGCGTTGGACTGATCATAATGGTGATGAACATCGCGTACTAGATGATTACAACCGTAATGTTATGTTATGTGACTTAACAGCACAACCGGCTGAAATTAGAGAGATAATTAATAACACTATTGCAGAAGTAGAACCTAAAGAAATTACACAGGTTGGTATGCGTCTGTTAAAGTTTTGTGCCAAATGGGATATGCAACGTATTGCAGATCAAGCACAATACTATGCAGAGCCTTTGCAAGCAAAATATCCAGGAGGAAACTAATGAGTATAAATGCAAAAACAATCTTAAAAGATAAATTTTGGATTATCGAAGATAACGGTAAAAAGATGGGTACACTAACTGTCAATGACGAAAATCGTTATATGTACTCTTGTGCTGAAGGTACTGCATTTTTTGATAATAAATCACAATTAAACAAGACTTTAGGCAAGATTAATTGGAGCAATACTACAATTAGCCCTAGTGAAACTCCTGAAGATAATATAGTTTACGGATTACCAACATCAACAAAAGCATTTAACACAATGTATGACATTAAAAGAAAACTTGCATTGTTTACAAAGAGTGCAAAGTCTAAAAGCATCTATTGTGCAGGCTATTTTATTATTTGTTTTGAAAAAGGATGGGTTCGTAGTTTCTGTCCTAAACTTATTACTATTGAGCGTTATGGGTACGAAGGTCCTTTTAAAACAGATATTGAAATGCGTACAGCATTGAGTAAAGCAAATGCCAAGTGAACCTCTCAATACATTTCCAATACAGCAATTTTTACAGCAAGTAAAGGCCGCTGACACAAGTAATGCTAAAGAAGTTAAATTAAATATGCAACAGGCAAAAACTTTAGCATTAACCCTTGGCGAAGTAATGACTAGACTTAACGGAGACTTAGAAAAATTACTTCTAAAAAAGAATGATAGCTCAGACGAAGTCATTCAAGTGCAAATAGGCAGTTCAAGCGACTGGAAATAAATCAAAATTTGGATAAATATATGCGTAGTTAATTAAAGGAATACGCATATGAGCAGACCTAAACCGAATGTGCTTTTAGAATTTATTGATAAGAAGACCTACAAGGCTGATCAAATTTTAGAAGCAGAAGCAATCTGGGCTGTATTTTATAAACAAAAACCGTTTAATTTAAAATCATTAAACAGTCTTACAAATTATCCAGGGCCTAAGTACAAGAAGACCAGTTTTTCTAATCCAGGCCATGCATTTAACTTATCACAAAAATTAAATGATTTATTTCATTGCGAAGATTTTGAAGTATACAAACTAACCACAGGCGAAGTTGTTACAGAAGATGAGCAATGATATCCAAAGAAACTTATACTAAAATATTTTTAAAGCAAGCCGACATTTCGTTAAGCGAAGCGGCTATTAAAGAATATACACCTGTATGGTGGCAGAACACTAGGGCAAAAGATTCAGGCGGACTAAGACTAACAGATGAAGGTTTTGATTTTATTAGAGAACGACTAGAACTAACAGTGTTCGAAGTTCCTTTTCCAAGAGATTTCAAAATGACCACTCAAGTAGTGATATTTTTGGACAAATTTATTGATTGTCCTTACTACTTAGACACACATAGTCTATGGGTAACGGACGAAAAGAAAGCATTAGAACTGCATCTTTTTTCAGGAGATGTTAAAAAATACGGCATAATCAAAGCACTAAAAAGACAAGAAAAAGATTAAATTTCTTTGCCAAAAGACTTGACTTTAATGACTGTTGAGCGTATTATATATACATAAGTTAACAAAAGAGAGGCAACTTTAAATGGAAACAGCATTCACCCGCACAGTATCACCCAACAAGGCTAAGAACAGTATTCTACGTGCTTTTAAGAAAAAGCGTCCTTTATTCCTTTGGGGTCCTCCGGGCATTGGTAAATCAGATATTATTCACCAAATTGGTGTTCAGCTCGATGCTCTTGTTATTGACATTCGTTTGTCACTTTGGGAGCCAACAGATATTAAGGGTATTCCATATTATGCCGCAAATGACAACAAAATGATGTGGGCGGCACCTGCAGAATTGCCAACTGCTGAAATGGCTAAAAAACATAAGAACATTATTTTGTTCTTAGATGAAATGAACTCTGCGGCACCTGCTGTACAAGCCGCGGCATATCAGTTGATCCTTAATCGCAAGGTTGGTCAATACGAATTACCAGACAATGTTCTTATTGTTGCCGCTGGTAACCGCGAAAGCGATAAAGGTGTTACTTACAGAATGCCTGCTCCGTTGGCAAATCGTTTTGTACACTTGGAACTTGCTGTTGATTTTGATGATTGGTTTGAGTGGGCTGTTAACAACGAAATCCACACAGACGTTGTTGGTTATTTGACTTTTGCTAAGAAAGACTTGTATGACTTTGACCCTAAGTCTCCAAGCCGTTCGTTTGCAACACCTCGTTCGTGGTCATTTGTATCAGAACTACTTGAAGATGACGATGACGAAAATACAACTACTGACTTGGTTAGTGGTGCAGTAGGCGAAGGACTTGCTGTTAAGTTTATGGCACACCGCAAGGTTGCTTCTAAACTTCCTAATCCAACTGACATCTTAACAGGTAAAGTAAAAGAGATGGCAACTAAAGAAATTAGTGCTATGTACTCACTTACCGTTTCACTTTGTTACGAACTAAAAGAAGCATGTGACAAAGGTGATAAAAAGTTTGATGATAAAGTTAACAACTTCTTGCGTTTTGCAATGGATAACTTTGACACTGAATTAGTTGTTATGGGTATTAAACTTGCTCTTACACAATATCAGTTGCCAATTGATCCAGATGAAGTTGAGTGCTTTGACGAATTCCACGATCGTTTCGGCAAATACATTAAGGCGGCTCAATAATGAGTAAAGAAACTATTAAAGGTAAAAAGAACTGGGCACCTAACCCAGACATTACACAAGAAGAACTAGAAGTAATGCGTCTAGAAGTTGTAGACAATATTATTACTTCTCGTATTCGACTTTTGTTACATCATCCTTTCTTTGGCAATATCGCAACTCGTTTGCGTATTGCGGCGGCGGATGATTGGTGTCCTACTGCGGCGGTAGATGGTCGCAACCTTTATTACAATACACAGTTCTTTAATGCAATGGACAAAGACGAAATTACTTTTGTTATTGCACACGAGATTTTACACTGTGTATTTGATCACCTTACACGTCGAGAAGATAGAGATCCTATGATCTTTAACATTGCGGCTGACTATATTGTTAATAACATTCTTGTTCGCGACAAGATTGGTGCAAAACCTAAGATTGTTGATTGTTTCCAAGACTTTAAATACGATACTTGGACTTCTGAAGAAGTATATGACGACATCTTTAACAAATACGATGAAGAAGAACTAGAACAACTTGGCGAACTTTTAGACGAACACATCGACTGGGAGGACGGCGATGACGAAGGTCAAGGCCAAGGTAAAGAAGATTCTAACGATGAAGATTCTAACGGTAACAATGTTAGTAAAAAGCGTCCTAAATATTCTAAAGAAGATCTTCGTAACATTAGAGACGAAATTAAAGAAAACATGATTAGTGCGGCACAAGCGGCTGGTGCAGGTAATACTCCAGGCGAAGTTGCTCGTATGATTAAAGAATTAACTGAGCCTAAAATGAACTGGCGTGAAATTTTACGTCAGCAAATTCAGTCAACTATCCGTAACGACTATACATTTAGTCGTCCTTCACGCAAGGCTTGGCATACTAATGCTATTTTACCAGGCATGAACTTTGACGAAACTATTGATATTTGTTTGGCACTTGATATGAGCGGATCAATCGGTGACGATCAAGCACGTGATATGCTTTCAGAAGTAAAAGGCATTATGGACGAATATAAAGATTATAACATCAAGGTTTGGTGTTTTGATACAAAAGTATATAATGACCAAGAATACACCGCAGACAGCGGAGAAAGTATTATGGACTATGAGCTAATGGGCGGTGGCGGCACTGATTTCATGTGTAACTGGGAATACATGAAAGAAAACGATATTGTTCCTAAGAAGTTCATTATGTTCACAGACGGTTATACATGGGACGGTTGGGGTGATCCTGACTACTGTGATACTATTTTTATTATTCATAGTCATCACAATAAGGACACACAAGCACCATTTGGACAAACTGCACACTACGAGGCGGCTTAATGCTTGTTAAAAAAGGAACGGTAAATCCGTTAAATTTCTTAGATAGCAGGAGGTTAGAATATCTACCTCCTCACTTAGAAACTATTGATATACCATTCCGATATAACATGGAAAATGCTGTTTCAAAATGGATTGAAGAAAATCTTAAGGATCGCTTTTATATAGGTAAATGCATGGCTAAAGATAAATCTATGCAATTCAAAGTTGGATTTGAAAATCCGAAAGAATTATCATATTTCGTTTTGGCGTGTCCGTTTATGAAATATAAGTAAATAAAGTACATACTTAATAAGGAGAAACATTAATGTCCGAACAAACAAAAACACCAACTGCTGAGGCAAAAGCACCTGAAGCGGCACCTCAAGGCCAAGCAGTTGATCTTACAGTTCAAGATCTTGCAATGATTAAAAATATCATTGATGTTGCATCTACTAGAGGTGCATTTAAGGCTAACGAACTTGAACAAGTTGGTAAGACATATAATAAATTAGAATCATTCCTTGGTGCTGTAGAAAATCAGTCTAAGGATGCAACAGGAGAAAAAAATGGCTAATCTAAAGCACGTTGGAAGACTAAAAGCCAATCAAAGAAAAGTAGTAGTCGCATGTAGAGTACTACCAAACGACCCAAATAACTGTTTGGTTGTAGACACTGCAAGTTTAACTGATGCAGATCATGACGTTTTAATGTCAACTGTAGAGAGTCCTAAAGGACAAAGTGCTTACGAGTTCATTGAAGCAATGGGACGTACTCGTTTGCAAGACGGCAGTGTAATGCTTGCCGCTTTCCATAAAAATGGTAGACTTGTAAAAGTACCTACAACAGCAGTAGAGATGACTCCAAACACTACTACTGCGGTATTGCTATCAGAAGTTAACGAAGCAGTAGCAACACAAAAAGGTGTTAGCGTAGCAGATTTAGCAATGTCAGACGGTGGCGAAGGTCAAACTATTGCCCGAGTAAACGAAGTGCCTAAAGGGGAAGTAGAAAAAGAAATGGAAGCTGATATGGCTGCCGCTACTGCACCTGCAGAGGACGGCGTACTATCAGACGAGCAACTAGCCGCTAGTTATAGATCACAAGCAGATGCATTGTTTAAAGAAGCAAAAGCTCTTAGAGAACAAGCAGAAGAACTAGTTCCAACTAAACGTAAAAAGAAGACTACCGAAGCGTAAGCTCGTAGTTACAGCAAAGGGTATTATGATTAGATGTCTTCTAGTAAGTTTCCGCCTGAGATAATTAAACACTGGCCGGAGGTATTCAAGCACATTGATGTGCAAACAATACCCATTGAATATGTAACTTCTGTTCACATTTATTTCTTTAACGGTAAGGAATGGGTTGTGGAATTAGATACTACTCAGGCAAACGATAAACTGAATAAAATTAGTGAAGAACTAGAATCTCTTCTCGAAGAATACGGTGACGAAATCGAAAACGTAGACTTTAGACTAGACACTACAAGAGTAAAACGAGATATTCAAAAGAAAACTAGACAGTTTATAAAAGGAAAAGCAAAAAATGGGTCCAGAAGGAAGTAAGTTAAAGATTTCAGAGGATAATCAAGATTTCTTTGTACTCGACTTGCTGAACTATAAAAAGAATGGATTCTTTGTTGACCTAGGTGCATCAGACGGTGTAACTGCAAGCAATACCTTCTTATTAGAGAAGTTTTATAAATGGGAAGGAATTTGTGTTGATCCCAATCCACAAACAATAAAAAGCCTAGTTGGTGCTAGAGATTCGCATATATGTGATTTAGCAGTATGGGAAACTAGCGGCGAAGTAAAACCATTTAAGTTCCTTAACGATCAAACTGAATTTTACGGCTGGAATCTACGTAGTGGATTAAGTGAAACTGTAGTAGGCTTAGATAGTAGATACAGCGAGTTTAATGTGTTTACAATAACGTTAAACGACCTCTTAGAGCTTTATAATGCACCGTATGACATAGATTATGTAAGTATGGATCTAGAGGGTTCAGAAATAAATGTGCTACGGTCATTTGACTTTACAGAGAACTTTGTTAAAATATGGACTATAGAACATAGTAATGATGCACAAGAAAGCGAAATTTTTAATATTATGACTTCGCATAATTACGTTCTTAAAAACAAATTAGGACATGAAAATTGGTATGTACACAAATCTCTTATTTGATGTTAAAAGGCATAAATATATAGTAGAAAGTGTTTCAGGAGCATATTAATGGCATTACGACTAAGAAGAGGAACAGACGGCGAACGTTTAAGCGTGACGCCAAAAGCTGGCGAGCTTATATACACAACAGATACTAAGAAGGTATTTGTAGGTGACGGGACAACATTAGGTGGCACACAGGTAGGTGCATTAGAACTAAATGACTTATCAGATGTTGATGCTACAGGTCCTTCAAACGGACAAGGTCTTGTTTGGAGTTCAAGTCAAAACGCATTTGTATTAGAAGATTTAGCGGCAGTAGATGTACAAGGTGACATCACTGGCTCTGTATTTGGTGACGATTCTACACTCTTAGTCGACGGTGTTAATTCTTTAATTGTTGGTAATGTAAACACTTCCTCTGTCGTTGCAACAAATATTTATGGAACACTAGATGGCGATGTCAACGGCGATGTCACAGGTAGTTTAACCGGTGATGTTGTTGGTAATGTAGTTGGTTCTGTCAACGGATTTGTTCAAGGACATTTAATTGGTAGCGTATTTGCTACCGATTCTACACTTCTTGTAGATGGTGGCAGAGGTGAATTCCAAGGTGATAGAGCCGAATTTAATAACCTACTAGTTAACCAAAGCAGTACTATTGTTGGTAACGTTGACATGACTTCAAGTATAGTAAGAATTCAAGATTCTACTGTAGGTAAGCTGACATTAAGACGTAAAGATACAGGTCAGTCTTTAGTTAACAACAACAGTCCATATTCACAAATTGGTATGGGCTATATTGATAGCAACGGCGAATCAGGCGATCGAGTAATGATCGAAGGCAGTAGAAAAGGTTTAAGATTTATTGTAGATCGTGATGGCCAAGTTGATGAACAAACTCCGAATAGTAGTTATTTAACTTGGACAGAAATTGGTTTACATGTAGGTGGTAAATTACCTACAAAAACACTAGATGTTGCAGGCGATGCTATTATCTACGGCGAACTAACTGTTGAAGATATTGCTATTAGTGCAAACAACATTACTACTAATGTTTCAAATGCTAACGTAAGGATTGCTCCGTCAGGAACAGGAACACTAGAACTAGATGTTCCAACACAAACAACTGTTGGTGCGGCAGGTGGTGCAAGTGCATTACCAGCAAGTCCAGACTTATACATTAAAATCAATGTAGGCGGTAACGAATACGTTATTCCAGCATTTGGTGTAAGTTAATCTAACAACTTAGATAACTTTTCTTTTATTCCCAAATTATTAATGTTTACGGAGTATGACCCTGGTGGCCATGTTCCGTAAAACCTATCTATGCGATGCGGGTCAAAACTTTCCCATCCCATTTCAAGACCTTTAATTTTATTCTTATGTAGTCTTGGGTTGTCCTCAAATGCAAATTTACAAGACCTAACAAAGTTAGGATCACTAGATGCTTCTATCATACATTGCTCGCCTCTTTGTTGAGCAAACTTCCAAAACTCTGTATCCCAGGTAGAGCCTGCAAAATAATGTAACATTATCATGTTTTCAACAGATCTAATAAACTTTATATAATCTTCATTTGCGTGTTCTTGAGACATATTCTGCTTTATAATATTAGTAGCAGACTCTTGTATGAAGCTCATACAAGTTAGTGATGTTGCTTCTAAAGGCTCTAAAAAGAAACTAGCATTACCGTTATAAAATATGTTTCCGTTAAAATTTTGTTTTCTGTAATAGTTTTTAAAATTAAAAGTATTAGTATCTTCGCTAGGAGTTAATCCATACTCAATAAAAACATTTTTAACATCATCTTTAACTTCATCTATAGTATTAATGTCCTTATTATAAATGTACCCAATACTACATCTATTCTTTAAAGGAATACCAAATACCCAGCCATAAGGTCTAGCAATAGCAAGAGTGTGTGTAAACTTAGGATAATCCCAATAACACTGTGTAACGTGAACTGAATTAACTGGAATGTATTTAGGTATGTTTAAATCATCTAGGTCGTCCGGAACACCAGAACAGTCTATTATATAATCTGCATCTATTTGTTCTGCAGATGTATTATGCTCAACAACTGTTAATTTATTCTTTAACTTATGGTGAATAAAGTCTTGAAGTCCTCTAGCATTAAAGTGTAATGCTAAATTGCCAAAAGGAAAATCATGATTAAATTCTCTTTGTGCTTTGCCCCAATTTACTTTGTGTACACCTAATTTAATAAACGCATCAAAGCTCTTAAGATCCTCATAGGACATATTAAGATTAACTTTAAGATCTCTCGCCAAAGATAATTGGCTTCCTTCACCCACTGCTTGAGTAGGAATGTTAGGATCATAGTGCCATTCAATTTCGTGATGGGGGAAGTTTTTTACTAGGTGGGCCGCCGATTGGGCACCGGCTGTTCCCCTGCCCAATACAGCAATTTTCATCTTAGTTTCTTGTACAGATAACGCCTTTGTTGTCTAAAGTATCTTGTGCATATGGAAGGTTGTCCATAATCCATTCGATCGATTTCTGTCTATCAGGACCTGTAAGAGTCATACCGCAAGTTAAATGATAAACATTATCTTCAAAAGAGAAACCATAATGGACTAGTTGTGTATTAACAATATACCAGCGTCTTGGTTCTGGCTTGAAAATTTTATCATCTACTACAAAACAAAATTCTTTAGGATCAGTTTTGTTAATGTGACAGATCATTCTAAAGCCGTCTCTTTTAACAGTTCCGTCTTCTTTTAACCCACGCCATTTATCTCTATGCGGATACAAATGCGAACCTTTATTATACATTAGAGTACTTAGTGTATCAACGTGATCTGGAATTCCCCAGTCCTCAGGAACGAAGTTATATTGCACACCAGTTTTTTCACCAGCATAATCATATTCGTTGCCTTTTCTGTAATACTGTACCTTGCTAGGATCTGCATTGTATTCTTCGATCTGGTCAATTACATTTTCCGGCACCCATGCATTCATAGGAATAATATTTCCTGCCGCCGCAAAAAGGTAGTGAGTGTTAAATTCCATTGTGTTCTCCAATTAATTGCTACTATTATTTATCATATTTACTTATAGCCTGCACCACTGGCGTCTATATTTGGCCTATCGCAATATGATGCTTTACTTAAAAACCATTCGTATGTTGAAGGATCACTTACATCAATATCAATAACATAATGAACAGTATTAGGTTTAAAGCAAAAACTCCAGTGTACTCTACTCGTGTTAACTGCATACCAACGTGTAGGTTCAAAATGCATAATATTTCCATCTACAATATATGTAGTTTCATCAGGTCTTGCATGATTAGCAAAACAATTTAACCTAACCCATTGAGTGGTTAAAAATCGAATAGTATCTCTATGCGGCATAAAGAAACTGCCCATATCTAAATCTATATGCACAGCCTTACGCCATACAATACCGTCCATATCCCAGCTAGGTGGAAGTGTTTCATATCTGTGAACTAGTTTATTACCTGCTACGCCCTTACCATATTTTTGATCTTTAACAAGATCTGTGTGTACTTCTTCTAGCGGCGTAGACAAATTTAAAGGAATGATATCACCAAACTTTTGATGTACTAGACTAGCATTAATTTCCATTAGTGTTCCTTACAATTAGGTAACATACGAGCAATAGTTTTTAAGTTACGCTCGTTAATATAAAGGCTCATTAGTATATGGTATATGTCGTCTGCCATTGCAAAGCTACCATGCACTTTGCGTGTATTTAGTATATACGGCACTCCGGGTTTGAATCTTTGTATATGTCCGTCATACATAAAAACCCAATCGTCATCGTCTGTTTTGTTTAAAGGAATAAAGATTCTAAACTGATCATTTAATCTATATGCATCTCTATGCAATCTAAAGAAACTACCTTTATTCATTGTTGCGGCTCTACAACGTGCAAGTTCTGTCCAAAGATCAAAAAAGTTTTTAATGCTAGGACAACGTTCTAAGTTCTCATTATACGGCTGATTACGAGCATGTTTAAGTTCATGAGGTGCATCCAAACCTAAATCTTCAATTGGGCCTGTTAAATTAATTGCTGTCTTTCCATTAGGACCAGGAAGCCACTCTTTAATTTGTTTTAGTTCTTCTATAGCACTATTATCAAACTTGTAATCTAATTCAACAACATCACCGTAACTGCTAAGAATACTATGCAAACTCATTACATCCATTATAGTTCACCTTTATCTTTCATTTCACGTTCTAATTTTGCTACATGATGGATACGTTTTATCTGATGATACATTTTAAATATTGTTATTGGACCATCTGCTTTATACCATGCAGGTACTAATCCATGTATATAACTTTTAATAGCAGTTACTATTAGTCTATTACTTTGCTTGATACTATGACGTAAATGGACCCAATAAGTCCATTCTGTTTCTTCTAAATGTTCTTTAGACTTTTTTAGCATAACGTATTTAACTACTGAAGTAATACATATAGATCAATGTTGGTATAATGATAAACAACTGTGGTAGAAAGTTTAACATGATTGCTTTTTCATTCCAGCGATATCCTACATATACCCAACCTATTGCACCTGTTATTTGAAGGAAACTATTCCACGGAGTAATACCTTGAACATGCAGGACCATCGCACAAAGGATGGTCACTGCACTAAAGTATTTTATGAATACTATATGATTCACTTAAGAGCCAACTCTACTTTGTCAACACTAGCAAGTCCTAGTGCTTCTCTGTTAAACTTAACAAGCTCTCCTAATGCTTCTACAGTGATGAACGACATTAATGTATCACGTTGTGCATCACCATCTGAACCAATTTTCCATTCATACTTACCGACTTTCTTTTGAATATTTGCAATCGCTGTTGGATCTTGACTCATTGCAGTAAGTGCATCTACAAGTTTTTGCTTGTTAGGATTACCTTTATTAACCCATAGAGCTTTTTGCATACCGTCACGGAATGATTTAACTAACTTATATGCATCATAAAAATCTCCGCTTGGATATTGTCCCCAACGAGCTTTGTATAGTTCTTCAAATTGATATCCAGGATAGTTAGGATCATCTGCGTGACTGCCGTCGGCTTGTAAGATACCGTGATGGAACCAAACTTCTGCATCCGGATTTGATTCTACATGCTTTTTAAATGCCGCAGGATTTTCTCTAGTACCGTTAAGTTCGCTACGCTTAAATGCTAGGCGTCTTTCAGCACTGCTCATACCCTGTACCCAAGTTACGTTTTCTTTAAAGCAATCAATGTAACCGTACGTAGGATATTGTGGACCACAAATTAGCATTGTCATAGCAAATGCTTCAGGTACCATACCTGATCCTGCCGCAAATCGGACGCCGCCATATTCAAAGTCAACACCTTTGTTCTTACCTGCAATGATATTCAAATTCATTAATCCTACGCTTTCGTACTCACGATAATCATAGTCTACTTCTTCTTGCAAGAATGACACACCGTTGCCGCCGTGCGAAACCATAACTGTTTTATCGTCAAATCGTAAGGTGTTATGAAACTCATTAAAGCCTGGAATATCTCTTGCACCAGGAATTGTTTTAATGTTAATCTTCTCACCCAAGAACGGTTCTAGTTCTTTAGCAACAATCTCAGTCCAAACTGTCGTGCCGCCGCCTGGCTTTTGTGGAACAACAAATGTGTAATCGGCAAAGGCCATTGATGACCAAAACCCCAATGTCATACTTAGTACAAGTGTATGAAATACTTTTTCAAAATAACGCATGTCTTTTCTCCTATTAAGCGTATTCTAACCTGTTGCGTTTGGTCAGTCCCCATAGCAACACACCAACAGTAATAACTATCAATGTCCAAAATATAGGTCGTGTTAGCAACCTATCCAAATCATACAGGGTTAACATCTGTACGGTTAAGGCTTCAATCCTGTCTGCTAGGATAAATCCAAATAGCAAAGCGGGCCTTGAAAACTTAAACTGTTTTGCTAACAAGCCAATTACTGAAGCAATGACCAGTATAGCATAATCTTCCCAACCGCCTGTGTACTGTACACAAGCAAGCACTATAAACGCTAATAACAGCGGAAAATAGTATTTGTATGGTATATGAGCTATCATAGCAATATACCGCGTTAAAAGCAAGCACAGGACGCCTACAAGCACTGTAGCAAGCATGAATCCATATAGCATACTATCAAAGAACTTGGTATCCATTGCTAAATCAATAGTACCTAATTCAAAGTCTAAGTATGCAAACAGTCCAATAATGATTGCCGCAAATGGTGCTCCGGGAATTCCAAACAGTACAGTTGGAATCATACTAGTTGCTTTTTGAGCGTTATTAGCACCTTCGGGTCCAATTACGCCTCTAATATTACCTTTGCCCATTGCAGGATCGGCCTTTGGCGTAGTTGCCACTGCCTGGCCATACGCAATCCAATCTGCCATAGCACCGCCCAGCCCAGGTAGTACACCAATAAACGCACCAATAAATCCTCCTCTTAATGCTAACCATTTGTTGTGCCAAACAGCAAGTATACCTTCTCTAGTTTGCTTGCCGTTTGCTATACTAGGTGCTGTACTTTGTCTTGTACGCAGTCCTTCAACTAGTTCTGGGATAGCAAATAGTCCTGCAACCATTGGAAGTAACTGTATGCCTGCACCTAAGTAATCCCAGCCGCCTGTCCAGCGGTCTGCATTTGTAGTAGGATCGACACCTATCATACCTAAAAACGTACCGATAGCAAGTGCTATTAATGCTCTAAACCACCATTTACTGCTAACAAAAGTAACAGTAGCAAGTGCTAGAATAGTAAATGCCCATAGTTCAGGAACACCAAATACCATGATAAGTTCAGTGTACCAAGGCAATAAAAAGAATACTAACGCACCCCACAGCAACCCATTTACTGTTGATGTAGTCACTGCGGCACTAATAGCATATGTTGCTTTGCCTTGTAGAGCTAATGGAAATCCGTCTACCATTGTAGCCGCGGCACTATTAGCACCTGGTATGCCTAATAGCACACCTGTATATGTGTCACCTGTTGTACTAGCCGCTACTACTGCCATGACAAAAATAACTGCTAGATAAGGATCAGGAAACACACTCATTAGTGGAAAAAGGAATATTAGTGCTGTTGTAGCACCTGCTCCGGGAATAATTCCCATTGCTAAACCATATAATGTACCTGCGATAAGTGCTAGTAACTCAGCCATATCTAAATTTTAACCTTTCCTGTTTGTATAAGTAATTATGTCAAAAGACAAAAATTTTTTACGAAAGTGGCGAAAAAAATTATGAACACCAGAATTTTTAAATTATTTAGCGAAAATTTAGAAAAATCCTTTCATTTGGACAAATATGCTGAAATTAGAGAACAGATCGACGAAAACACTGTTTTAAACAGTTTACCGTGGACCCCTGCAAGACTACGCAAGTTTACAGAAACTATATGTGATGCATTACAGTTTGAAGATGTAGACCTGTCTGGAAAACTTAAAGACATTATTGCTAGGTTAGATACACGTTATATGAATCGGTTCTTTGGCGAAATTTGGCAGCCTGACACAGACAAGTACCAATATAGTGGATGGGCTCTAGTAGACTTAATTAACAAAGCAAACCCTAAAGCAGTACTAGACTTTGGATGCGGATACAATCCGTTTAAAGGTAGAATTAAAAATCTAGTAGGAATTGATCCTTTTAACAATCAAGCAGACTATATGGTAGATGTACTAGAGTTTGCTGTAGAACCAGAAACGTATGATCATATTATTGTGTTTGGAAGTCTAAACTTTGGCGACCGCAACGATATTGAAACACGTTTTACTAAACTAAATGAATTGCTTATGCCAGGTGGCAAAATGTACTTCAGAGCAAACCCAGGTAACTTATGGCCAAAAGGTCCGTATGTAGATATTTTTCCTTGGACTTTTGAAGTAGCATACGACCTTGCTAAAAAGCATGGCCTCGAACTAGAAAAGTTTAAGAAAGACAACGGCGACCGTTTGTACTTTGAGATGCACAAAAATGGATGAATCAAAACTAATTTTCTTTACAGGTGCTCCTGGATCTAAATGGAGTGCTACTGCACATGTACTATCGCATAATAAAATTATGCCTATTAACACAAGTGACTATGCTGAAGATAGAATCTATACACACCCTAACCCACAAGTGAGTCACCAAGGTGCATACTGGGGTCCAGGATTTAACTGGGGAGAAAACTTTCACAAGATCAATGAAATGTCTAAGGAAGACATTCTTGCTGAAATTGAAAAACCGTATGCAGATAAAAACTGGGACGAATATAGAATTATCAAATGTCATCAGTTTGCCCTTAACTTAGATTGGATTAAGGAAAACTTTCCTAGTTCGAAGATTATGATTGTGTTGCGACCTAACAGAGTTTGTTCAGAAGGCTGGCTAACTGCTGGAGGTTGGGACATTACATATCCTAACTATCGCCCGTACTACAAGGACGATGCAACATTTAAAAAACTAGCACTACAAGAATTACAAGCGGCTAAAACATTTATTGACAAACATGATCTTGAAATGAAAGTAGTAACGCATCATTACTGGAGAGAACGTTGGGGCATTACAAAAGACACTGAAGAACTTGAACTATATATGAATAGTTTAGAAAAAAGCCCAGACGGTAAATGGCATTACGATGTTACTGTTGCTGAATATAACTTTGGAGATGTAAATGAGTGATTTGTCTAAATTAGAAAAAATCAAAGAAGGCAAAGATTATAATATAAACTATGATACCGGAGAAAAAGTAGACGACTTAGTTCCTGATCATATTCCTGAAAAACAAGATGGTGTGCAAATCGAAGATGCAAATTATATCGACGACATGTACTCTGATGAACAACTTGAAAGACATGCAAAAGCAAATATGAATCCATTTACTGTAGACGGTATTCCTAGTAGATGGGAACATAATAAATTACGTTCTAACTGGCACTTTGATACTAAGGCAGATCCGCAAGAAGAAACATTTAAAGTTATTTGTAAATTCGACGGAGAGTGGCAAGCAGGTATTGATAGAGCACTTAGTCGAGCTAAAGAACATACTATTGGAAATTATAGAAAACGAGGAAAAAGTTTACAAGATCAAAATCTTCATGACGGAGAAATGATGGACGTTAAACGAGCAAGTGGTCGCGATGATGTAAGTTGTATGTACTACGATTCCCTTTGCACATTAAGTGGCTTTGACGATGACGGAAACGAAGATTGGAAAATAGACAATCATCCAGATTATAAAATATTTTTTAAAATGTTAGAGTCTATAGGTATGTATGACATTCATTTAAGTAGGATTCATATCCAAAGACTTGGACAAGTTACTCCGTTTCATATTGATCAACAAATGCGTTATGCTAGATCTCACTGGCGTAAAAGATGGCTCGATGCAGGTGCAGATAAGAATCCACTAAAATTACGCCGAGTACTAATTGCACTTAACGATTGGGATTACGGTCATGTTTGGCAATTTGGTAACTCGTACTATCAAGGATACAGTGCAGGAGAATGCGTAGTATATGACTGGTGTAACATGCCTCATGCGGCTTCAAATATGGGTTACACTCCTCGAGTAACTTTACAAGCAACAGGATTTATGGATGAAACTATTTTTCCCGAGCTACTTAAAAACGGATCAAAGGATCATGTTATTAAATTATCAAGTGATAAATAATAGCATATAAAGAATGGAGAACTAAACAATGGCTACAATTTTTGTGGTAGGACCTAAATTTTCTGGCTTACAGCACCTAAAAGGTAACTTCGAAGATTACTGTGCTAATAATTCTATTTCATGCACTATTGCATATATAGACGATGGTCAAGGATTAGCAGAAGTTAATAATGCAATTTCAAATAATACTAGCGAACATTTAATGCTTTGGGGTCCGGGATTAAATGCAAATGTTTCAGATATCTATTCTAATCATAATTCACATTCATGGATTATGTTAAAAACAACAAACGCTCCTGCAGAAAGTATGACATCTACACTAAACAGTTTCTATGACACGTTGTCTGATGTTACATGGAAAGCATGGGCTCAAAATCCATTCACTACTGATAATGTTCTCGAAGTAAAATTAAGACCAGAAGGTACACAAGCACCAAAAACTTGTGCTACATTTAATCTATAAAAATAGGTCTGTTTCTTACAATTATATCAAATAACTCTTTTATAGAGTTGTACTTAGTGAGTAGACTAGAATATCTTTTATCTCGCTGTAATAAGACATCTTCATTGTGCATTTGATTCGGAAGTTTTAGATCCTCATAAACTTGATCTATAGTTGTACGTTTTTTAGTATCCTTGAAGTATTCTTTAATACAAGCAAGTTCTATAGTAATTTGCTCTTCTAATATTTTATTGTTTTTATACCAGTCATAATGAGGATATGTAATATCCCAACCGCCAGCAGTGTGCCAGTGTTTAAAAGTTTCTTCGACATTTCCTGCTACGGCTATAATCCGTGCTTCAGGAAAAATTTGTCTAATATAAGGAAGATGGTATGCAAACCAATGACTTTTAATTACTTTTATTCCTTCCCAATTTTTAAAGGGTTTTTGAAATTCTTGTAAAATTTCGTCTTTGCTTAAATTATTAAGATTATCAAACTCTTTGCCGTGCTTATGATACGGTCCCCAGTATGTACCTCTGTGCCATCCGGGTGAATCTGGTTTATCATTTGTATCATATACATTTTCATCTGATTCGTCAGATGTATTCACAATTACATTAGCAGACAACGCTCTCGATACACCTGACCATCGACTGCCCGGCGGACCTGTAAGAATAATTAAATCTTTACCAGCATAATTTTCAATATCAGTTATATACATTTTAAAATTTCTTCTGCAAATAACTCGTGTGATTTAGGTCCTGGGTGCTTGTTATCTCTTGCTAAATCAACAACATGCTCTTTTTCAAATCGAACGTCTTGCATATGATGCAATTCTGGAATATTCAAAAATGCTCTTCGAACACATCTTGCAAAAATAATCTTACTTTCCGGAAACAAACTCTTAATATATCCATCAAATGTTTTTATATATCGTTCGTCAGATTTTTTAAAAATATTTTTATAAGATGCTTTTCTTTCTATTTCTTTACTTCTATAAATATCAGACAATGCCCATGCATAATATTGTACAAATCTTGTATCACTAATTACGACAATATGTGGTTCGAATTGTTTAGCATGGGGGAGTAAATCTACTAGTTCCTCTAAACTATCAACGTCACTTAAATTAACATAACTTGCATTAAGTTTGTTTGCTACTATATACGGATATGTATTTTCAACAGGAACACCAACACCTAGTGTTGTACTTCCTCCAGCAAATAATATTCTAGTATCTGCCGTTATGTCAGGTTCTGGTCCTCTTAATCCAAAACTATTCCATTTATATGATATTGGGATATCAGTCCAATCAACATCTTGTATAATGTGTTTTGTAAAAGGATCATCTCCTGCAACTCCCATTTTAATATCTTGGGAATCTTTACCATAAGAATCCTGTTCTGTATTAGGAGTTTTTTGAACACTCTTAGGTTCTTTATCGGGAACATTAATATCTTTTAATAAATCATCCATTTGTAACAAACCTTTTTACTTTTTCATAATTATCACGATTTGTTTGTAAATCTAATTTATTACAGATATCTTTAAAAAAATTAAATTCAAGCAACTCGTCTACATTGTTAATTACAACATCAGTTTCTAAAATATTATCTTTAAAATTTTGTATTTTTTCTTCTAATGCTATTTTTACATTATCAACATTTCCATAATGATCTAAAAATGTATATGTTTTGTTTCTAGAATTTACAAAGTACTTTGCAGTTGTACGCATAAATCTATCTACTAATGCATCAATATCTGTAGGAACTACAACTAAAAATTTTGAATTAATAAAAAAGTTGTGTGCTTTATCTAGATCAGAATGCAATGGATACAGCAAATTATTTGGAAATATTTTTTGCTTCCATTCTATGATATCTTGATAACTTTCTTTTTTATATCCATTTTTTTCTGCCATATCAAGCACAGGCGGAACCGTCTTATCGCATATTCCTTTACCTACTGCACCTGCAAATCTTCTATTAAAATGATATATTGTAAAATTAGGCCTATCATCGCTGTAAGGTTCCCAAGGATTATTACCATTGTTTTTATAATCATACCAAGAAACATTATCACAGCTGGCTAATAATCTGCCAGCGATGTGTCCTTTTGCTCCCATAGGAAAGCAAATAGCAATAGAGTTACTTGCGTCTGTCATAAAATAAACTTCTCTTTTTATAGCGAACTAGATCGCCTGTAGCGAACCAATCATCGTATATACACATTGGGCCTTTTACATATAATTCGTTCTGTTTTACTTTATATTCAGTCCAAAATGTATCGCCTATGATATTGTGATCAACTCTGTCGCCGGGCGTATATAATTTATTAATTACACATGGTCCAATTTCGCTCATACCCCAGTTTGCTAATACTGTTGCACCTCTATCAATAAATGCTTGAATATGATGTGCAGGTATTGGATCACTGCCCATTGCTACAAATTTACCCTTTAAATCTACTTGTTTAAAGTCCTTTGTTTTAATAACTGCTTCGCACATAGCAGGAGCAATAAACGTGTGTGTATGACGCTTAAAACGCTTTAAAAAGGTATATGCGTTAAACTTTTCAATAGTTATATCGCATCCTAATGTATATGCTGGCAGGCTTTGCAACAACAATCCGCCGGCATGGGTCATGCGGGTACAAGTATAGATACTACTGTCTTTTGTAATTTTTTGTGCTTCAATGGCAACTTCATTACAGACTTTTAAATTGTCTGGACTTCTGTATATTTGTTTAGGTGTACCTGTAGTACCACTAGAACTTATATTACATCCTTCTTTTAAGATTGTTTCAAAGTTCAGTTCCATACTGTGTTTTCTTATCCTCGTATTGTTGTACTAATAGGTCTGTTACTTCGCCACCAGTAACTGGAGTTACACCACCACTAGAACTTGTAAGAAAAATTTCATCCATCTTATCCCAGTCATTTGCTCTTATGTTGATACGTTGGAATCCAATGTTTTGTTCTTTAGCAATATCTTCAACAACACTCATAGTAATACCTTTAAGGCAATTTTCTTTAGGCGTAAAAATAATTCCGCTTTTAACGAATCCTACATTAAATCCGGGACCTTCTGTAATATTTCCTTTATCATCAACTAGAACACAAGTATCATATCCTTCCGGAACTTGACGTTGGGCAAGTGTTAAATCAATCCAACTCATATTTTTATAAGTTTGTCCGTAGTGAATGTCGTCTACTCTAAATGACTTTTTATCTAGATAAACCTTTACGTTGTTATTACCTTCAACGGACAATGGGTAACTAGGTTTGATATACATTGCAAAGTTTATTGGGCAATTATCAATATCTCTAGGATTGCCACTAGGCGGAAAACCTCTCCAAATTATAAACCATACAAATGCATTTTCAATTGGGTTACGTTTTGCTAATTCTTTAATAATTTCTAAAGGATCTACATCAGGAATAGTAAGTCCATAGCGTTCTGCACTTGCACGAAATCTTTCTAGATGCCTATCATAACAAAACGCTTTGCCGTTATACACTGGCATAACATCATATGTAGCATCACAATGAATAAATCCAAAGTCAAGAATACTAGGTCCAATATTTTTTAAAGGAACATATTCTCCGTTTTTATATGCTGTTAGCTCTAATACGTCAGTCATCAAAATGCACCTTCTTTAATTGAGGATCATCAGGCAGTTGTTGCTTGAGTTTTTTAAGTCTATTGATTCGCCATTCTAATAATTTAAAATCTAAAACCCAAGGAAAAATTGCATGGATCAAACTTCCTATACAAACAAGTAATAGGAAGAAAAATTCTTTAATTGCTAGAACAAAATGCCATACATAGCCAGCATCTTGGCGGCCAGCTTTAGTTTTAGCTTCTTGTAAATGTTTCCAATTAAACCACATATTTTCCAGTTAACCTTTCTCTTCTTCTAGTATATTCTTCTATATTTAATTTCCATACGGTTTGCTCAGTATAGTATAACACCATATCACTGTGTTTGTCAAGTATTCCTTGCCTTGCTAATAATCCCATTAGCCTGTGATTTCGAGCGGCTTTACCGTTGCTGTGTTCGTGAGTTATATTTGTGGTAATATATAGTTCATCGCTAGGACAATACTCTATGAATTTTGGAATAAATTCTCGCTGTGTTATGCTATTCCAGTCGCCTTTGCCTAGTCCTTTAAAAGTATCATTGCCGGGTAATTCACAACCGCGAAATAAAATTCTCCAAGCATTAGGACCTACTTCAGGTAAAGGATGACAACCTGCTACTGCTACAATTTCATCGTCTTTAATAGCACAGAAATATTCACCTTGTTCTTTACACCAGTCGTATTTCATTGCTTTTAGACTTGCGTTATTTTGATAACCTAACGCATCACACTTTGTACAAAATACTCCCAGTGCAGGTAATAAATCACTTGTAATAGGTTTTACTTCTAACATTTGCGTTTCGGTATCTTGCTATCTGCAGAACTTACACAACTTTTTGTAATACAAGTTTTAGGTGTCTTAAATAGCGTAAAACCTGTTTCGATGTTGCCAAGTGGTGCATCGTGGCAAGAATAGCTCCTTTTTACCGAACCGTCTGGCTCGCGTATTATTAGTCCGCTAAAACCGGCGTTACACCGCCATCCTTCGAAATTGTTGAAATTAAAGGCATTAAAGCGTTCTGCTTGGTCCATATACCACTTTTTACCTTTGCTATCTTCTAGCTCTACTTGCATGTGCCAAGGCACACTAGCATCATTAGTACCGTTTATTCCTTTAGGTATTTCGAAACTTGGTTTGGGTCGGCCTTGCCATTTCCTTTTGCTTTCTGTATATGCTCTTTGGGGCATTCCGTTGTGGAGTCTTTGGAGCATTTCTTCTGTGTATCCATCGACCACTCTGGAGGCAGTAGGATCGGATTGAGGCTTGAGAGTGACGTTAATACCTCTGGCATGGAAAAATAAGGCGTTGTCCCAGTCTCGTTCAAAGTTTTCTGGAACCATGACCATATTGATCGTAACTTGTACATCATGTTCTTGGCATAGGATAAGTTTGTTTGCAAACTCTTCCATCCTTTCAGTAGTATTTACATGTTCTGTATGTAAACTTGCTGTTATGCTGGCTCTGTGAAATGGCTTTACTGCTTCAACGTATTCTTCAAACCACTTCATCGGACGACTACAATTACTAGTCATGTGTACGCTAGTATAGTTTGTGTTTGGCACATCATCGGCCAAATGCTTTAGTATGTCCAAGTATCCAGGATGGAAAGTAGGCTCTCCTCCCGACAAGGAGAAGTGGAAAGAGTTAAAGCCGTTGTCTCTGGCTTGACGTTTAATTTCATCCACTGTAAGCAAGCAGAGCTCGGTAGGACGGTGGTCTTTACGATCGCTTCTTGCGTAAGGCCAACAGTAGGAACATCTGTAGTTACAGAATCTACCAAGTAACCATGATACTGTAAAAAGATCACGATACAAAAGAGTCCGTTGACCAACAGAGACAATGTCATCAAAAGGGATCTGTGTAAAATCGTAATTACTCCATTTTAGGTCATTTTTATCTGAGTCATTCATAAGTATAGTATATAACAGATTTTTACAAAGGTCAAGACAATAATGAAGATGTTAGTAATAGGACACGAAGTCGGTGTTGCCAAAAATATATATGAACACTTTGACTGTGAAGGTATTGATATTAGTACAGGGCACGACATTAGCGACGAAGTTGAACGTAGTGCTGTACTAGGTTATGTAGATGATTTTGATGTTATTGTGATTGCAGACTTTAAAGGCATCGGACAAGCCGAACTTATTATCGATCTGTTTAAAATCTATCAAGAAGAAAATAAAACAATCATTGTTCTTAATAGTTGCTCACAAGATGCATTTAGAAATAACGACGAGCAGTATGGCGAAAGACAGATGTATAAGTCTGCTGTAGATTATGCTTGCGATAACTTGTCAAGAAAAGGCAAACCTTGTAAACTAATTAATTTAAGATTAGGGTATACTGCCGGAATAGGTAAAAAAATGGAACATAGGAAAGCAATTGATCCCGAAAGTATTCCGAAAATAATTACATCTTTACTTATGTTTCCTAACGATGTTGTACCGATTACTTTAACACTATTGGCAGATCAACAAAACGGAGTGGACTATTGATCTTAGGCAAATACCATGCAACTATCGATGAAGTAAAATACGATAGACAGGAACTAGTGGATTTCTTTAATCAACACAAACATAATATAATGCAGTTTGGTGATTATATGCAATACCTAACTCCTACTAAAAGAGAGTTTAAAGGCCGGCCGGGTATGAATGCTGTGGCTGTGCAAAAAACAGAAGGTAAAGAATTACTAGAATATCCTGTTATTAAAAAATACGTAGACATGTTTAACTTTGATATGTATCCTAATGCTAGAGATATTGATGTTTTACACTATGACAAAGGATACAAATTTCATCCGCACACTGATCATTATATGAACTGTGGTATTATGTTTCCTATTTTACCTTCAGATGATATTACACCTATTGCTTTTTACAGTAAGGAAGGTATCGAGCCAGAACGCAACAAGAATTATGAAAAAGCAGGGTGGACTGACGATGACATCGAATACACACATCAATATAGTATGGAATACCCCACATTGTTCAACGGACTAGCAGTACACGGTGTTCCTAAGATAAACAGTGAACGTGTTCTATTAAGAATTAAAATACTAGGTGAAACTTTTGATAGCGTAGTAAATAAATTAAAAACAGGAACTTTTATTAATTCTTAACAGTAAAAATACTGCATCCAATTTTTTTAGTAATACCTTTAGCTCTAAAGTCGCTTGCACAATGCAGTTGTAAACTATCAAACATAATACAACTTCCTATATTCCAAGGAAAATACTTTTGTACTGTTAGTCCAGATAACCAAGACTTATCTAAGTGTGTTAACAAACTATCGTAGACTTTGTCTGGCATAGGAACATCTAACACTCCGTCAACTTTAGAATAGTCTTCTACAAAATCATTGTAGTGTTTGCGTTTTGGAACTCTGCCTTTAACAAATTTTGCAGGACCGCCATAATAGTATTGATCAAAGAATACTAACTTAGCATCAGTGTCTACACCATTTTCAACATGCAAGGGAATAGTAAATGCTTTAAAACTGTCTGGTAATTCTTTACCATCGTCAATGTGTATAATATGTGGACGCTCTACTTCAAATATTTGTGCGTTTCTAATAGAACAATCAAACATTGCAGTTATCCTACTAAACACATCGTCTAATATTCCGTCACCTGGTTTAACGTAAAGCACACGAGGTCCTGTAGATTTTTCTTCAATGTCTCTGCTACTATGAAAAACTTCTAGTAATTCGTCTACTCTTTCTTGTGTAAGAAAATGAAACAGTTGTAAAGGACTGCTTTGAAACTTTTCTAATTTAATTATCTGTTCGTCAGTCCTCATTGTATATGATCTCTAGTTCTGGAAACACTGTCCAATAATCGATTTCGTGCAACTCGATTTGTTTTTCCATAAATTTTTTAGAACGTGCCAACGCTTCTGGCGATCTAAGAGTTCCTAGTCGTTGTTTAATATCATCAAGGTGTCCTGCATACATTAGAATCTTATTAGCCACACCTTGATCTTCAACTTGACTAGAAATTTCATTAATTTTTTCTTTAGCATTATCTAAATATACACCAAAAGATTTAGGTGCATGACCAACATCTAACTCACCATATGTTACAGAATTAATTGTCATACTCCAAGTTTTTAAAATGTTTTGTAAGCCTCTTGCATTTGAACATTTCACAAAAACCCAATCTAAAAAGTCTGCATGATCAACAATACTTAACATATTCATTGTTGGAAGTATTTGTACACTTTTAATATTTTGTTGTGCAAGAATTTTATCTAAGTTTCTTTCAAACAAATTAAAGTCTAATTCTACTCTTGAGCTTTCTGCCCTTTTGCCAAGGTTTTCTACACTGCCAGAAATAATCCAATCTATGTTTGGATATCTTCTTGTAACATCTAAAAACTTATCAACCACCGCAGGTTTAACATTTAAGTTACTAATCATTTCCATAGTAACTCTAGGTGTGTTGTTTCTTGTATGAATCTCTGATAGAGTTTCAATTACATCAAAGAAACTATAATCTAAAAATGTCTCGCCACCTAAGAAGTTATATTTTACGTGTTCTTGTACAGGTGCAACTCTTTGATCAATGTATTCAAAAAGACTATCTAGTATTGCCTCTTTATATTCTGCTTCGGCTTCTTTAGGCTCAATGCCTAACTTTTTTGCCCACATAGAACTTACTTCTGCGTTGCAGTATAGGCATGCTTGGTTACAAGTACTTGATAAACTAATTGCAATATAATTTGTTTTATCTTCAGTAACTAAAGATTTTGCATAAAAACTTTCTGGATTATTTTTCCATAAGTTCCACACATTCCATTGGCTGTGAGGGTGCGTTTTAGAACATGCTTTACACCCTTCAGGAAAAACATTGTCCTCAACCATTTGACGTTTTTCTTCAAGTACTTCTGGACGGGCTGTCCATAAATCTAAGCCTAGCGTTTGAATATCTTGTAGTGTAGGTATAGTTTGTTGTGTTCTTTTACAACAGTTTACAAGTTCTTTCCTATTAATGTTTAGGTTAATATCGGTCCAAAACCGACTACAAGGTAATCTTTCCATTTAAAAGTTCTTCGTCACTGACATTAATTTTAACACATTTTCCCAAGTCTTGGGAATATTCATGATTAAATGAATGCTATCATCTGCCCAAGAATGAGTTCTATGTGTTTTACGTGTATCTACATAATAAGACATGCCT
>Ga0255782_10000715_pt1 | contig 30000 bp, 20 predicted proteins | sample 101ome_26_FD_179980 | JGI IMG/M metagenome (GOLD analysis project Ga0255782, IMG submission 179980) | Coastal salt marsh microbial communities from the Groves Creek Marsh, Skidaway Island, Georgia - 101408AT metaG (version 2) | ecosystem: Environmental > Aquatic > Marine > Intertidal zone >...
AGCGGTCTTGCCGTAGCCATAGACCTTTACTCCCTCGGACTCAAGACCGCGAACAACCACGGGTGAGAAGTAGCGAGTGCGAACAAAGAGGGACTTTGCAAGCTTCTTGGTCTCCTCGTCGTTGTTCTCGGTTCCATCACGCCACAACTGTGAAGCAAACTCGCAGATTGGGCAAGCCTCACCGAAGTTGCGCTTTGGACACATAACACCAGCGCGGTGTCCTTCAATGTTGTAGTGGAAGAAGACTTCCTTTAGCGGATCTCCATCCGCAGTTGGGACAATTCGGATGTCCGTGTCACCCTCGTCTGGCTTGAACCAGACAGAGGTCTTGTCGCTAGTTCCTTCTCCACGAAGTGCGGCTAGCTTCTTCCGCATTAGTTCCATGTTAATTCCCATAATAATCTCCTTGTGTTGGGCTATAGTATGATGAGCGTTCCTCACCATCTGAATGTAACACGCTCTCCAAGTCCTGTCAAGCGTATTTTCTTGGGGTATGTCTGAGAGCTTCCCCTTGCTCAAGTTATAAAGTAACGTGATCAGCCTGTGCTGTCAAGTGGTTTTTTGTCCTTGAATGAAGTTTGTGTGAGCCACGCAGAATCCGAAGTCGCTTTCGTAGGGTGACTCGTAGATTCCATAAGTCACATTTTTGAATGCGTTTCGGGGTTTGTTTTTTAGGCTCTCGACCACTCGGGAATGGAGTTTTCCATCCGTTTCCAAGCGGCTACTGGCTATACATAAATAGTACGCTACGTCGCGATCTTCCTCTAATTTGTAATACCAATTTTCACTTAATTTGTCTATCGAAACCATGCCTACAGAGCGGATTCTCTGCACTTCTGAAGGCTTCGTCAAGTTGCCTACGATCGGGGTTGTGTGATCAAACACATTGAGGTAGTGAACAGCGTAATAAATGCTCTTGTTAATAGCCTCAAAGTATTTTTTTATTGGGATCTCGCCTATTGTCTTCTCAATTGCTGGATTGGAGAAGATAGTGAAACTATTAAACAATCCAGAGCGGGCATACTCCTGTAGAATGCCGAAAATTGCTCTCTCTTGCAGCCGTAACTCTCCAATCAGTAGGTCTACGTCCGGTCTAATGTAGAAAATGTCTATCTTCTTGTCTCTTATCTGCTGTAGAATAGCAAGTGTGTAGTTTGCTGAGAATGATGACCCGCAAAGAAACACTTGAACCCTGTCTTGTATCGCTTCTTTCGTCTTATAAGAGGATAGTGTAGGTGCCTCTTCCTCACAATCCTCTGCTTTTGCTACTCTTGGTAGCTTTCTGGTGTACTTTGTGTTCTCCTGACCTTCCGAGAACAAAAAACAATTATATTCTTTATGATCCTCAAACAGAGAGACCACATTACAGCCTGCTTCGCCTATGCCTATCAGCGAAATCATAATTTCAATTCCTTAAGTTTCCCATAGTTCTTTCCAGCCTTCACATTTGCCATAAAACTACCAAGTTTGTTGTTCTGGAAGATTTCTTTTAGTTGCGGAACAAGGTGTTTGTCTTCGTCGTGTAGATCCAGAACGATTTCGTCGTGAACAATGAACGCAACGTGTGACTTTGTGCCTCTCAAAGCCTTATCCAACTCAACAGCGCGGTCAAGTGTGAGATCTGCTGTCGTGCTCTGAATGAGATAGTTGAACGCTCGTCTCTCATCCACCTCAATCTCCCTCCCAAATGGAGTAGTAACCTTATTATCCTTGTAACTCTCGTTCAGAACCTTGTCTCGGTTGTAGACGGAACCATTGAGAGACATGTCGTTGTTGTTGTAGAACGCCGAGAAGAACATTACCTTGGCTTCGTCACGATCGACAGGTGTGCTAGCATAAAGATGCCGCATGTTCCAGTGGTGAATGTCTTCCTGTGGCTGCTGGTGTCCAGACAGAGCCAAGAATGTTCGGATCTCCGCTCCATTGTAGTCAAGAGAGACAAACCAGTCGTTTGTTGGCTTGATTAGTTCTCGGAACTTGGACTTCAAGGTAAGGATTGGATTGCTTGTTCTATTGGTCGTCAGACGCCCTGTAACCGTTCCAAAAAGGTTATAGTCAACGTAGGGTGACTTACGATTTATGAGCATTTTGATGTCTTCTCGGTCGCTTGTCGTAGTCATTAGATGGCGGCAGCCATCGGCGTTGATCTTGAGACGCTGATAGCGGATCTTGTGAAGCAATTTGTAGATACGATCAAGATGATCGTAGTTCGCTGGTTTCTCATAAGTGTCGAAGACGTGTTGGGTAATCTTGTTACGAATCTCGCAGAACTCCATCAAGAAATCTGATGGGACGAGATCAAAGAAGCAGTTATCATGCAGATTGATTTTAGCAATCTGAAATGATTTCAGGTATGCCTTGAAAGTCTTCTGTATTTCTGTCAACTCTCCCTTTAAATACTCAGGGCAGGCACTTTGGAGGTTATTACCTCCAGTATAAAGCCAAGCATATTCAATTCTGTCGTCCTGAACAGAGCCAGTGTACTTCCAAGTCTTGGTCAGTCCGCTAGGGATGCTGTCGAAATGAAGTTTTCCGTCAACATAAACACCGACACATTCTGACTTGTCGTCAAGTGTCTGGAAAATCATGTGTCCTCTCGTAGTCTTTGTGCCTTAACAACATAACTCAAGGATCCTCGGTAGTCAAATGGTTGAGAGATAAAAATCTCAAACTGCCTTAGTGCTTCTCGTATATTTTTAGCACTTGACAAATTTACCACATCGGTTATAATCTGATCTTGAGTGGCTTGAAGGTGTTTTGTTTCTTCTTCTAAAAATCTTAATTTACAATATAATTTAATAAAATAACTTTCATTATATAAATTATTAATTTGATCTATTGTATAATTTTTAGGATTAGTAATTTTAGCACCTCCAGAACACTCATCATAACTCATTGTTGAATAAGATAAGGAATTATATAATGCTAATAATTGTTGCTTGAAAGTTTGATAGTAGTTATATTCAGTTCGTGTGTAAGCAAAAGTAATGATTTCATCAGTTGAGTTATAACCATAGGTTGCTGCATAGGCTTGCATTGCCTCTGAGTCTAAGTCAGCAACTATTCTCCAAGGAGCCAACATATCTACCATAAAACCAAAAGAATTACAAGCATTTAGATAATACTCAAAGTTTGGAGAGTTTATAAATGCGTCTATTTTTTGTTGATCGTTCTCGTAAGATAAATCTGCTATCTCAATTGTGATACCATTTGTCAACATAGGATTAAATTTACTTTTCATAAATCCTGTTTTTGTCAAAGGATAATGTGATAAAGAATTATTACAGAAACTTTCTACAAAATTAATAAATGTTTCAAAGTCGTAAATTTCAAAATTTCTTTGATTTCTAAAAGTCGTCATGCCCTGAATAAGTTGCGCAACATATTGAGAATAGGCTGTATCATGTGTCTGGTAAGCATCAAATGCCTTTAAGTTTGTCAGATATGGATCATTAAGCCTAATACTTCGTATTTGTGTTGCTTTTTTAAACTGCCTACTTAAATCAAAAAAAGCATCGTGTACAAATCCCATGACTCTTAAGTTAGAACTAGCGCCATCTGTGTTTGCAATTCTTTTAAATACAGTTAAGGAATCTCTTGCTTGCATAGATACAAAATTTCTATTTACTTTTCCATACATTAATTTTTCAGCAAAGTTGAAGTTAACTAAGCAAGAGTAATTTTGAGATATATCAAAAAGAGTATCTTTATAAATTACAGTTTTATCATACAAATTTCTTGTGCTTTCATTATTTGATTCTTTATAGAAAAAAGACATATTTTATTCCGCCTCTGATGCTGTGGAAGGGTCACCTGTTGTTGCAGCAGTTGTAGCAGCCGGTGCTGCGGTTGTACCACCGGCTGCAGTTGATGGACTGATACCAGCAGAGAAAACTGTGCATTTATTGACAGCCTCGGCGCCCACATCTTTACGCTTTGTTTTTATTTTGTTTTTCTCGTATGATCCATCTGCACTAGCCACCCATTGAGCAATAATTTGTGTATTGCCATCACCGGGCTTGATTGAATTAGTGCTTTTTATAACCATTAGATAGCCGCCAATGCCATACTTTGTTAAATCTTCATCTGCAGCGACTGTTGGATCAAAGCCCTTTGGTTCAATATAAATCATAGTACCGGGAAAAGTCTGAGGATTGAAAAAAGTATCTATACTTGCATTGTAAACTTCTCTCAACTGTGTTAAACCATCATAGCCTTCTTGCTCAAACCTTGTTGTTTTTAAGTACGGTGCATCTGTTCTAGAAAGAACAATGTTTTTGACAATCCCTTTATCCTCTCCTAAAGTGTAATGGAACACAGATCTATCTTCATCCACAGACCTAATTCCAGTGTAATCTTGTTCGGGTGAGGCTGACCCAGCATAAAATATATTGTAATTTATCATATGTTCAATATCTAGTTGGTTTCTCGGATCGTTTTTTGGACCAGAAATTGCCAATATTGGATATGAATCCGCAGGATCTGCTTTTTTATGATCAAAATAGTTTTTTTCCATACCTTTATTTATAATAAGAGTTGTTAAATCATCTTTTGAACCGCTTACTGGTGGTAAAACATTGTAAGCAGTTACCACTGTATTATTTAACTTGACTTTTTTATACTTTGTTGAGCTTGGGCACTTAGAGGAGTTCAAAAATGTCAACAAAAGTTCCATTATTAATTCATGTATAAACTTTGAAAACGGATAATTTGATAAGTTTCTTGTGTTTATTTTTGAATCTAGAAATGATAAAAAATAGTTAAGACTTATTGGGATATCCCCAAGCGAGCAATTGATTGGCTGTGCAGCAGTATTATTTAAAATTAAATTTAAAGGACCAAGCAAAATTCTAGCTTTTTCAAACTGAAGTTTTCTAGTAATGATAGTATTTTTTGATTTATTAAAGGTTTCTCTTACACTTTCTATTACAGAATCTAATTTGCCGTCTCCACCCTGCTCTTTAATAAATTTAACATATTCAGATGTATCAAAAGTCTTGTTTTCTAAACTTTCGCTAATGTTATCCATTATTATTTCTAGTATGTCTCCAAGATAATAATATGTAAAAATTGAATCGCTACCTATAGGAGGCGCATCTGGCGTTGCAGGATTTGATCCATTTGTTTCAGGAGCAGGAGTAGGAGATCCTGAGGCTGCGGGGGCTGAGCCTTCCGAAGGTGTTACCGGAGGAGCAGGGGGAGGTGGAGGTCCATCTTCATACAAGTTGTATCCTGTGGGATTTTTGTACCACTTTATTAGCTCACTAGGAGGTATTGTAACAACTTTAGTTTTGCCTTTTTCTGTTAGGTTTTTGTGAATTGAAGCCAAAGATTCTCTTCTAGATTGAAGAACAAATTGCTCATCTGCTGCCGTAAAAGCCTTAAATTGTGGATTTGTCTGTAGAGTACACCCTAGTTGTGAGAAGTGATCTAAAAACAACATTCTTATTTGTTTTTCAATTCCCATAGAACCAAAAATATCGTATTCTTGAGTTCCAAAATAATTTTCCATGTAGGCTTGGTAATCAATCGAAAAAGTCACTGCACCAGTATCATCAAAATCGAATGTATGATTCACAGCGTTTAAATACATACTAATTGAAGAATCATAAAGTGCGTCTTTTACCGTTTCACCTAAAGTTCTGATTGTTTCTTTTGAAGCTCCAGCACCCCAGCCAGTTACAACTTTAATTCTAAAATTTATAAGGTCAGCATTTTTTCTTTCTTCTTCTGTCGTAACTTTAGCAGGATTTATTGTCCCTGTTTTTAATGCCAAATCAATATATCTAAATTTATTTCCGTTTCCATCATCTCTTTCTCGCAGTAAATCGGAGAAAGAAGTGGCATATAAAACCAGCTTCGCTGAAATTGATCTTTTAGCTCCGAAAGGACTGATTCCATCATATACAAAATCAAAACTTTTCATACCAACACCAAGCCCACGACCGCCTTGTTGGTCTCCTCTTCTTGAAATAAAAGAATTTAAATCATTTGCCACATTAGTGTCAAAATTTATTGGTATCTGCTGATCTAAGCCTTTATCAGTTGGTATTACTTTATATAATTTTATACCCGGAACTATTGCTGAAAGATCTTTTTCTCGTAAGCCAAATAAAGCCTTTTGGTTTTTACTAACTGCAAGTGAATTAATATAACCAAAACCAGAGCCTTTAGAACAAATTGGTCTGTTACCAGATTTTTCGATATATGGCAAAGGTAAGGCTTCGTCTGGTTCAAGTCTTTTATCTACCAAATCTTTTAATATTGAAGTTATGTAACACTGCTCAAAAAATACAACATCTTCTGAAAGTCGCTGCACCTCTGAAGCATCTGCCTGTTGCTGATTTTTCTCTGCATCGGCACGAGCAGCTTCTGACATCTTCTTAACTGCTGCTGCATCTCCTGCGGCAGCTTTAGCAGCAGTACCGTATCCTGTTGAACGCCCCTCGGCAGCAAATGCTATCCGCTCTGTATCAGTGAGACTTGATGAAGGCTTTGGGGAACCCAGACTTTTTACTGCCATTACATATTCTGTGTTATATTGACCGTCTGAGTAATTTAAAAGAAAGTTCCTTCTAGTGATATAAATATCAAAAATTTCTTTGACAAGCTTGGTGCTAAAAGTAGGATTTTTTGATTCTGCTTGTTCAAATAACGAGACAACTTTAAGCTCCAAAGGAGTTGTTGGCTCCCCCATGCCATCATTGGCAGCTATTTCAGCCCTTGCTTGAAACATTAAATTCTTAATTTCTTCATAGCCAGAACCAATACTTGGATTGTTGATGATTTTATTTATTTGTTCATTTAAGTCTTTAAGAGACAAGGCACTATCGGCAAGAATTAGATAAGATCTTTGTTTAGCAAATGGAGATATAACACCACCAGATTCCTCGTAGAGGTCCCAAAAATCATCAAAGCTGGGCTTTGTCTCATATCCCGATACTTTTAAATCTAATCCATCTACAAGACTTTCCCAATTTGCAGCTTCGTGTCGTTTTCTGAACTCTTCTTTAAACGCTTTCATGGCAGCAGTTCTATCTGTACTGCTTTCGCCAACAGTAAATACTTTATTCGACATCTGAAGACTCCAAGACATCCAAAGCCGCGTTTAAATCAAGAGGAATATCTAGAAAATCTCCGGTATTGATAGACACTTCTGTAGGGTGCCCATTCCACCAAGCAATAACCCACCAATATCTTGCATCGCCGTAGTATTGATGAGCGAGTTTATAAAATCTATCACCATATGCCCATATATGACCAGCAGTATTTATATCCGCTCTTTCACTGATTGTTGGGTGTCTGAATATTGGCGTTGCAAGGTGGGTTATTTTCTTTACACCTCTGCGCTCAAACAACTCTTTGTAGTGTTCGATTTCATTGACGATAGTTGGTGTTGTTCTATTTCTTTTCCCAGCCATTGTGTTATCCTAGTAAATCCTCGTATTCAACTTCATATTCCGCCAAATCGGTAGCATCTCCAATAGCCTCAAAACTAGCTTCAAGGCTTTCGGCTACTCTATCTATTTGTTTTTCGTTTACCTTTTTTCCTTTTGCCATTCTTCTCATTGCTCTTCTAGCAGCAGCTCGCGCTTTGTCTGATTTTTGCTGTGCTGCGGAGGCAGTGCGGCGTTTTTCTTCAAGAGTTTTTTTGATTTCTCTCAGTTCTTCAAGAGACTTCCCGCGAGGTCTTTCACTGGGAGGTATTTTTAGTTCTGAAAGTTCGGGAGGACCACCCAAGCGTCCACCGGGTCTTTGTTCAGCGAATCCAACGGCAACATCATCCAAAAAATTCTCACTTCTTTTATTTGTTAAACCATATGGGAAACCGCCTATGCTAGTTCCTGTTCCATATCCCAAAGTTTTTTCGTGAAGAGGGCTAAAACTAAGATTAACATCGATTAATTTTGGAAGAATTGTGGTTCTAACTCCGCCCACACCGTCTGGATTTAATCCTTTTTCAAAAACACCATCAGTGCCTTCCAAGTTGTAGTTAACAGTACAGCTTGTTATTACTCCCAAAAGACCATTACTAGAGTTGTTGGTTGTTATATATTCATTAAAAGAATCAGTGCCTGTACCAAGATTCCCAGTTTTTCTATTTGAAGTTGATTTTTGCATTAAGTTCATAACTTTTATTCTAACAAGCGGAGTTTCTGAAAGAGTTAGGGCATCGTTGGCATCAGTATAAGATGGATATAGCATTTGTAAAAAACTTTGAACTTTATCAAGGTTTTCAAACGCTTCGCTTTCAGATGCAGCAGGAATCTTCCAAGCAAGAGTTATTGATCTTGTTGTGTTTTTGTATTGATATATTGGATCAGTTCTACCAAATACTTCGGTAGGTGTGTAGTTAGGGCTAAAAGTATCGTTAAATGCTGTGATAAAAGCTTTGAAGAATACAGACGCTCCATTTCTTTCATTTCTAACTGATATTACTTGACCGTTATTTGCTAATGCATCGGAGCCATCAATTAAAAATTGTCCATCGTCTTTATATTTTCTAACGTCAAATGTCATTGTTTTTCCTTATTCTCAATTCAATTACCCGTCCTGCCGTAATTGTTTTTCTACGTTGACGGTGGTGTCATTAGTGGCTTTTATATTGAAAGACGTTCTTTGTGCCTCTATGGCGCGGGTGCTGCGGTCGATCGCTGCAACAACATCGGCGTTTGAGTTAGCGCCATTTTGAGCAGCGGCTGCCGCTGCAGCATTGGCAGCAGCGGCATTAACCTGTGCGTTATTTCCAACTCCCATAGCTTGCATAATATTGTAACCTGCTTCTTCACCCGAGGTACGCGCTGGAGCGTATTCAAGATCAAATTCGTTAGCAAACGCTCCTTGCATTCCAGATGCTAGACCTCCTACAACGGGCATCATCTGGCTGGATAGCTGAATTGAATAGACAGCCGCTTCTGCATAGTTTCCGCCAGCGATAGAATTGAAAATACCCATTATTTTTTCTAAAGTTGCAATAAAAGGAGCAAGAAGATAATAACCAAGCTTTGCAAAAATAATTATTCCTTTTAGCATCAAACCAAAAGATTTTGATATTTCTAAAGCAAGTGGTGCCAGTTCAAATAAATTATTTGCAAATTCTTTAATACCCTCTTGTGTTTTTGGATCTTTTAGGGCGTTTGAGAGTTGCTCAGCAATTTCATCAAATACATGGTATGATTCTTTTAATGAAGGCAATAAACTATAAAACGTATTTTCAAGTTTTTCCATAAAGCCTTGTAACTCTTGTGCTCTTTTCTCTGCAGTGACATATTCGTCTGAAGTTTTTTTAACACTATCTGCAGCTAAATCAAAATTGCCACTCATGACCAATGCCAATTCAGATACATCTTGTAGCCCAGAAGACGCTGCAAGCATTTCTTGTTGGTAATATTCCATTTCATCAAAAGACAGCCCGGTTGACAAAATTGCTTGCTGAATCATCTTGAGTCGTTCTACGGGATCTGTTGTTGTTATCATTTCCATTGCATTAAGGAAGTTACCACCCAAAGCAGCGTTTAGTTTTCCAGCAGTAGAGGCTGCGCCCTCAAAAGTATCAAATTGTCTAGCTATTGCAACGAGTCTTCCAATTTCTATTTGGCTATTCTTTGAGGCGATAGCCAAGTCTTTAAATACTTCGGTGCCTTCTCTACCAAACTTTGATATAAATCCAAGATTATCATTAAGTGATTGACCTAATTCGGAAAATGGAATCTGCAAGTCTCTTGCCAAAAGTTCAAGTTCTCTTATTTGTTCTGTAGCTTGAGGAACATTAAATCCCATGGCTTTAGTCATCATGACAAGGCTATTTGCTGTAGCCTCTGCAGACATACCAAGACGGTTCATAACTGCGGTAAACTCAACTAAAGCTTTTTGGTTTTCTGGGGTCTGTTTAGTAAAATCTTTGAAGCCAGTTACCAAAGCCTGTGTTGCTGCAACCATGTCCTCTGTTGTTACTCCTAGTGCTCTCATATCATTGGCGTTTGCCAACAAAGCTTTCGAGTTTTCTTCACTCAGATATGTTGTTCTTTGTATAAGCTTGTTTGCATCATATAGTTGCATATTGAATGTGATTATTTCTTTTGCCAAAAGAACAAAAGAACCAATTGCAACAGCAATCACAGCAGCCACAGCGATAACTATGAGTATAAGTCCACCAGTTGCAACAGTAAGTCCCGTAACGGAAGCTCCTGCTGCTGCTGCAGATGAACCCATCGCTCCCGTTGCTGCCCCTGCTTCTGCAACTGCGGGTGCTGCTGCAGCCGCTGCTTCTCCAGTAGCAACGGTTGCAGCGCCAGTTGCCTCTAATGCGGGAGCGGCAGCTTCTGCGGCAGTTCCAACTGCTTCAACTGAACTCGATGCTGCTTCGGCGGCTTTTCCGGCTTCTGAAGCTGCACCAGCAACTGATTTAGAGTCACCAGACATTTTAGCTAATCGACTTGCCTGATCTTTACTTAATTTCTCCATTTGACCCTTGGCTATGCTTCCAACTGGATCTAGAATTTTTGATAAAAATCCTCCTTCACCTTCTTTGCTTTTTGCCATTACTTTGGCTATGTCAAACATATCGCCAGCGACACCTCTGAGTCCTCCAGCGATATCTCCAGATGCAATCCTTTTAATGGAACTAAGGGCACTAGAAAAACTATTATCAATAGCATCTAGATTTTTTTTTAATTGATCAGTTTCTTCTTTTTGTTTTTGTAGTTCTTTTGTTACTTTTTCTTGCTGGTCAGTATTCTCTTTTACTTTTTTATTTAGCTTTTCTTGATTTTTGTTGATTTCTTCTAGTTTTTCTGCTTGATCAGAATATTGTCTTGCTTTTTCTTTTTCAAGCTCAAGTTGCTTTTGGATAAGTTTTCTTTTAGCTTCTTGTTTCTTTTCAATTGTTGAAGATGTTGCTGCCTCTTTTTCTAAAGCTTCAATTTCAGAGTTAAGAGTTGATAGAATTTTTTTTCTGCTTTCAAGAACTCTATCTAATTGTCTACCAAGCTCTGTGGCTTCACCAGCAGCCTGCTTATAATTCTCAATTGTTTGGGTACCAGTATCCTCAAGTTCTCTTTTTAGCTTAGAAAACTCATTAGCAAGTCCCCGAAGTCGCTCTAACGTCGGGTCAGGTGCCGGGGGGTCAAAAGGATCGCCTCCAAAAGGATCAGCCATAGAATAGTACCTCTCTCTATAAATAGGCTGGTGTCAAAAAGAAAAGGCAGCCCAAGCTGCCAGTCTAGAAAGTCTTAATCATATTTGGCTGGTTGTTAGCTGTCAAAGTTTGAGTTTTTCCACTTCCACCCTGTGAAGCATTTCTGACTGCTTCTGCTTCCATCTCAAGTTGTTTGATAGTCCGCTGAACAAACCAGTCTCTGAGCCCTATAGGCAGGCTGTAAGCTTCAGAAAAACTCCAGCCACCACTATGCTTCAAGAAAAAAATCTGTTCGTATATTGCTTCACTATACTCTTCGGTCAGGCCAAAAAAAGTCCGCCGTGAGCGGCACCTCCATTTCTTGCGTGTGTCCACACTCTTCGCAAGAAAACTCCTGAGTTAGATCAATGTTAGGTGTTGCCTTCTTTAATTCATTTCTAAGATATCTAGAATCCATAGAAGGAATATTGTTGGCAACATATCTGATAGCATTATGAGACCGGTCGTCGTTAACACTAACAATAATGGCTTCTAATTGCTTAGAGATAATTTGATCAGACTTTGATACCTTTGTTATGTTTGGTTCGTGCCTGCCAGTTAGTAATCTTGCAACAACTTTTACATCTGTTTTTGGCAAGAAGCAAGTAATTGTTCCGTCACCATTATCTATGGTATCAGTATCATCACCTACCCCACCTTCTTCTATGGTAGCATCATTCAAATCAAATGCATACTTTTGCTTTGTTTCACACGCAGGGCATTGAACTTGTGTTTTATATTCGCTACCATATCCAGAAACTCTAGCTGCAATTAGAATAGCGTTTCTATCGCCAATAAGCAGGTCCTTGGTAGATATATTTTTATCCACTACGATACTATCGATTAATCTATCGACAGCTACGCCTTTCTTTAGTAGAGATCTGGAAGTGAGAATGTCTTCTTCCTTCGCAGTCATCTGCTTGATTTCAATTGATTCTCTCCCATGTAGTGGGTGTCTTTGTGGATAAAAGCGACCTTGGGATGGTAAATCCACAAACTCTGTGGGAATTACAAACGAGAAACCCCCACCACCCTGCTGGGGTGGGGGGCTCGTGTCAGGCTGTTGAACGCCGCCTAGGCGATCCTGATTTCTTGACAATTTACACCTCGCGTTTTATATTGTCTAAATTATACCTTGAAGAATTCTCTCTGACCAGTTGAACCAGCCTTCTTGGAATCGCTAGCGGTTTCGACTCTTGCCCAATCATAACGAAGGGTGATAGAGACCTCAGTTAGATCGGAGTTACCGTAATCTAGTGAGTCGCCATACTTGATGTCCTGAATGAAGGGGTTCCAAAGAGTCCAAGTTTCTAGTGCGTTACCATCGGAGTCAATCTGGGTAACGGTAACCTGACCAAGTGAAGTAGCTGCCTTGGCCTTTGACATTGTACCAAGAGTCGTAACATCAGTTGGGGGAGCATAGCCGCCGTTAACAATAATGTCAGAGAAAGTAGCAGTCATGTCTGGATCAACTGGATCAACCATGGTAATTGTAACAGGATTCCAAGTTACACCACCGGGATAGTAGAAAGTATGGTTTAGATACTTATGCTCATTTTCTGCAATGGTGAATGAAGGCTTTGCAGCAGTCTTGGCGTACCAAGCTACAGCACCACCGGGGGTAGCAGCAACGCCACCAAATTCAACGATGAATCTATGGTTGCGCTTTGGATCTTTTAGAGTAGAGTTTTGTCCGAAATTAGTTGACCAGAATGGCATGTTTTAGGTTCTCCTGTGTATTCATAAATAAGTAGTAGGTGGGGGCAAAAGCCCCCATTTATCAATCGTCAAATGATGCACCAGTTGAAGCAACGATGAAGTCGATAGCGATGTACTCGATTGCTCTGGCTGGCTTAATCATAATCTTAGCGTACACAACATTCTGGTCTACAAGGTCAGGTGTTGTGGTGCTCTCGTCTAGAATGAGACGGTAATCAGTGATACCGAACTGAGTCTTGACGTTTGCAAGGAATGGCTCGATGAGACCCTTGAAGCGGTTCCAAGTTGCCTGTACGTTCTGCTCAAAGAGAATCTGAGTAGAAAGGATGGAGATCTGCTTCTTGAGGTAGATGACTAGACGACGCACGTTGATGCGGTCTAGAGCAGATGGGCGCTCCTGTAGGGTCTTCTGACCGAACACTACGATACCGGTGCTTGGGAAGCTGGCGATTGGGTTAATGCGTGCTTCGTAAAGAACGTCGCGCTCCTTGGAGGTTAGTCTGCGTGAGACGCTAGTGACAGGGATACCTGCTGCGCCGTCGGAGAGGCCACCTCTGTTGAAGCCTGCTGGAGCAAACCAGATTTGTGATGATCTCTCGGAGCTTGCAAGAACACCCATCATGGCAACAGTAGGTGGTACCCAAAGTGCCTGACCTGTACCCTCGTCTACAGTCTGTACCCATGGGTAGAATGTAGCACCGTAGGATGAATCAATCTGGCGAGTACGAAGTTCGTTTGCTGCCTGTGATGGACTCTTGGTCTGTCGATCCTTGATATCTGCTTCGTACTGCTCGTGGGCTGGGAGGTATACACCGGGGAGGTCGATTAGGGCAAGAGCGTCAGCGCGTGCCTCACAGACATCAACCATGTGTGTAGTTAGACCTTCCTTAGTTAGACCGGGAATTGCTAGCAAGTTCATATCTACAAACTCTGGGTCAGCAACTGTATCAATAGCGCGCTTGTAAGTATTGTAGATGTAGCTTGTAGTATCTGTGGCAGTTGCAGTCATACCAGCGTTGTATAGTGGGTCTGGCTTGGTGATGTCAAATCCATCGAAGCCGCCCCAAAGAGGCATTGTGAACTGGTCGTAACCAAGGTCAATAAGATCCTTATAGGTCTTACCTGCTTGAGCAGTGTAGCTTGTCTCGGTAGCGCGTGAACCGGATGAGTAGAAGGCACCGACGCTTCCGGTTATAATGTCATCCATAGTGAAGATGTAATCTTGCTGGACAGCACCTGCAACGCTACCCCAGTTTCCAAGCTCACTAATCCATCTTCTGTGGTAATCAAGAACTGATCTGTCACCACGGCTGCTGCCACGAGTTCTTGTGGTCTGCATACCGAAGTAAGCGTCTGTCTGGTCGGAAAGACCACCATCTGAAGCTGAGTGGCGTAGTCTTACTGCTGGCCAAAGTAGGGAGCCAGTGAAGTTACCTGTTGAGCCTGATAGTAGACCGTCAAAACCTGCTCCAAAGTCGTTGGCTGCATCGATGTATCTGTTAGTTAGGGCATCGTCGCTTGCAGAACCACTCCAATCAGTAATTGATGTGAAGTTGGGAGGACCGTAGTAGCCGAATGGAACAAGTGAGTTGGCATTCTGAATGTTGCCCTCATTGATGTCACTGACATATACAAATTTGGACTGATTTGGATACTCACCGTATAGTCTTAGTCTTCTTTCTGACTCGTTCCATTCGTAGTACTGGTCACCAATAACTCTTGAAATGTAGTTTGGTGAACGTGGGTCAAGAGTTACATTGTCGAATCTCTCTAGAACAACTGGGTTAGCGTCAGTGTCAGTTAGTGAGCGAAGAACAATAGAGAAAGTACCAAAGTCGCTGGTCTGTGTACCAGAGTAACGAATTTTCTCGATTGAAATCTTGACGTTCTTATGTAGCCACTCGCCGTGACCGCGACCCTTGAGCTTGAATAGCTTGTATGCCTGCTCTGGTACCCAAGAACCAGCATCACCGATATCCTGACCAATAACCCAGCCAGTCTGAGCTTCTTGGGTTGGGATGTTCATGCTGTTGGGTCCACTGGAACCATTTCTGATTGGAAGAATAACACCAAACATTTTCTTGGACTGAATCTCGTCTCCGGTGCTACCAGTGATAGATCCAACTTCATCCTGACCTTCGCGAAGTTCTTGACCGAATGTCTCACCAAGCCAGTAGTTTCGCTCTAGTGAGCCTTCATAGAAATTTCCTTCAACAAGCTGGGGATTTGTATTGAATACCTTGCGAATAAATCTCTGGTCGGTATCGTCAAAGTTGAAGGAGAACTTTTCATCAGCATCGCCTGTAACCTTAGAACCCTTGATAGTAGCGGTAAACAGCCCACTAGTATCAGACTCAATTACCATACCGATACCTTCTGCCTTGACTCCACTGTTAGCAAGAGAGCCAGAAAGTCTAATCTGGCTATCCTGATCCATGTACCAAACTGCACCTAGCATCGCTGAACCAAGATTGTCGGTGTTATCGCCACCGGTTCCACAAGTATCGTTGGAGCTTGATGGGAATACCCAGAGACCGTAAGCACCGCCGTTGTCGGTTAGTAAGCCTGCGCCATCAACATCAGTTACAACCAAGTTTGAAACACTGGTGTAGGAAGCTGTAGTGACATTGAAGTTGGCATGGTCGAGACCAACCTTTGATCTAATTCTTGTACCCTGTTCATCAGAGCCAGTGATTACATCATAGTTATCTGAGAGTGCGCTGTTGTATAGAGTGTACAAAGCATCACCAACAGCAACAGTAGTAACATCTACAGAATCAACATCGACTGATGCTGTTCTATTAGCGTCGAAAGTGGTACTAGTAGAGCCACTATCGTTGAAAACGACTAAGTAATCAACACCGGCAGCGTCTATTTGCAAATGTTGGTGTACAGATGGCATACCACTAAAGTATAAGTTTAGCTGCGCAAATGTCTGTGCATCTGGGTTCTCAGTAGTTTTCCAACCAGCCTTACCAGCGTCGGTAGCGCTGTTATGCTCTGAGCCAAGAAGGCGAACAAAAGTTACAGGAGCAACTGAAGCGTTTAGAAATGCCTTGGCTGCATAGGTGCTGTACATTGGTGATTGGTAGTTGCCATCACGATAAACATCACCACCAGCGTTACCGGGAACAGTATCTCCGTACATGGTCAGGAAGTCAGAAAATGATTCTAGCTTGACTGGCTGCATTGCGAGACCTCGAACAGAGCGTCCAATGACTACTGGACCAATAGCGTCAGGTCTGCGGGGGCGGAATGAGTTATCAATTTCGTTGATAAACACACCGGGAGATACAAATTTGAAGTTTTTTACGGGCATTAGGTATTCCTCACTTTTTAAATAAACATGCTATAAAGCATCATCAATCATGTTTAAATAGTATTGTTGTTTCTCAAAACACTTCAGGATGTGATTAGTCCATAAAAAAGTTGTCGTTACCTGCTGGAACTACTGTTTCTCTTGGGAAAGCAACCTCTACTATGCTCTCTTCTTTAGTTACGATAGGTCTGTCGTCACTATTTCCTTCACCAATTAGGTATCCTAGTACCTTGATGTTTACTTCGCTGGTGAATTGTCTTTCGTCTTCACCTAGATTGGCGACATTGTTAGACTGGTTGAAACCTTGGTCGATAAATGCTTCGTATAGATGTCCGTTTCTACGCATTACAAATGAATTTATTTGTCCTGTTCTCGTCATGAAGGGTTGGGTAAGATCGTTCATTTGCTGTTGATATTCTGTCTTGACTATGATCTTGTAGTCGAGATTCACATAGATAGGGATAGGAATTGAAAGGGTTTCAATAACGACCTTCTTGTTCTCTCTCGGGAAGAATTTTTGCCTAGTTCCTGACGTGTTTGTGCGAGTATTGTTTACAACAGCAAAGTTTCGTGTCTTATCTTGCTTAATACGCTTAGCAATGGTCATACGTCCAGTCCTGCCATTACGCTTATTAGAGAATATGTGAGCTTGAAAACCACCCTTGTTAGTTGGATCCTTGGTTATGGTAGTTCTTTCAACTGTGATTACAGGCAAGACAATAGCACCAGAATTATTGTTATTTGGATCTCGCAGATCTTTGTTATTCTTGATTTGAAATGTACGCTCGGGTGTTTGCCAAAGAACAGGGACATTCTTGTAGCCTTCATTGGTTAATGTTGTTAAGCCAAGGTCTTCTTTAATCCAAGACATCATCGCATAATCGATGTCTTCAATTCGAGAAGCAAGCATCCCTATCTCTTGTAGGGTAAACTCTTTCTGGTCTTCTGGGAGTTGTGCGAAATCAAAGTTATCAGGTAGCATCGAATAGTCCCTTGCGTGCTCTCTTACATAGAGCAGACACTTCAAATGTTTGGTTTACTTGACCGAATAGTTTTCTTTGTGTTGAGAGTTTCATAATCTCGTAGTAGAGATCTCCATAGAGAACGAAGTCTCCCTCTCTTACAAAAACGTCTTGGTCTTCTGTTAGTCTGCGTTTATGGAAATGGACGGTAATTTGTGAAACGCTATCTATCCCCACTGAATCTAGGTAGGTTGTGTCTTCATTATCAAACTTAACGAGTGCGTAAATTCTTACGGGTGGTAGGAATGTTTTTTCTATTGCCTCGCCATAAAGCTCGTGGAAGTTTGTTGTTTCGAGATCAATAGGATAGTAAAGGATCTGTTGTCCGATTACCTTTTCTACAAGTTCGTCATTGACTTGCTTGACAAGATCGCGCTCCTTCTTACCAAGAAAGAGTGGAGGAGGTGGTGATGCTGGTCTAGACCATTCGTTATCTGACATTTAGTTATCCTACAAAGATAGGTAGTGGTGAGCGACGAAGAGTTTCTTCTGCTGCAACAACCTTCTCTTGTTCTTTCTTTGCGAGTTCTGGGTATTCGATTTCCTTCAGCATGTCTGTTAACTTCTGTCGTAGGTCATCTTTTTCTTTTTGTGCCTCGGATAGAAGGGAAGAATAGTTGAGCGTAACAGACTCGCCGGGAATTGGAACAGACTGGAACTTACCACGAATTTGTCCTAGCATTTCCTTGCATAAAGCGAGAGCATAGTTGCGAATCCACTGCTTACCCATAGAGTTTATGTTCTGATAAGGAATGTTATCGAATGGAAGTGTGTTTATGTTGTTGACGCCGTTTACGCCTGTGTTAGTGTCTCCGTTCTCACCCCAAGAGTTGTCTGTAATCCTAAAGCGAACCCAAACACGATCAAGATAACCAGCGAAGTTATCCTCTCCGCGTGGAGTTGGATAGAGTCTTAGCTTGTTATTTATAATCTCATAAGAGTAGTGGGAGGTTCTTGTGAAAAGGGAATCTTCGTACATGATGGCTTGTAGTTTGTTCTGCCATGTTGGAACAATTTCAAATGTAGAGTCGTCGGCATATTGGCCATAGGTTGAGTAGTTGCCCACAACGCCCATACCACCATAGTAGCCATAGAAGCGCCACATCGCGATTGGAGAGCGATAAAAAACCTTATCAATGATTACTCTGGAGTCTCCAACTTTTCCAGCGTATGGCACTGCATTACCCGCGTCGTCTAATCCTGTGTCAGAAGCAGAAGAAATAATTGACTGAAGGTCGTAGTCCTGCTGATTTTTAACAGTTGTGAAAGAAGCGGAGTAGATTGGAGTAGTTCCACCAAACCCAGCCATGGTTGCCATTGCGTCACCAACCTTGTTGGCATAAGATAGGGTAATCTTGGTATACTGTAAGTTTACGCCATCTGGTCCTGAGAGGCTGTCGCCATTGTGGTCAAATGTGCCTGTAGCCTTTCCAAGCGCATCAGAAAGAACATTCTTGCCTTGGTGCATATTGAGGATGTATGAGTATTCTAGAACTGCTTCTTCGTATGCAGCATAAACATTTGCATTTGTAAGCTCGATATCAACAACATCGCCACCAAGTCGCTTGTAAACAAAATCTACTTGCTTTGCAGCACCAGTAAGAAAGTATTGTGAATCACTGTAGATTCCAAACGGGACTGCTGCGGCTACTGCTGACGGATCACCAGTAGATGAAAGAATTACTGCGCTAGTCTCGGAAAGTGGTTGTAAGTTTGTGGGCATTCATAGAGCCTCCTAGTCGTAGTAAATAGTGACAGCATAAACAAAAACCCCCCCTACAATGAGTAGGGGGGAATATTGAAAAAGGAGGCAATATTATTTTTTATCTGTAGTTTTCTTTGCGGTGGTCTTTCTACGTGTTGTGGTTGTCTTTCTTGCTCTGGTTGTTTTCTTGGCAACAGGCTTTGCAACCTTTGGCACCTCTTCGACAACTGGCTCTTCGACAACTGGCTCTTCAACAACTGGTTTTTCAACAACTGGAGCGGCAACTACTGCTGCCTCCTCAACAACAGGTGCAGCCTCGGCTACAACTGGTGCTTGCTCAACAACAGGAGCGACCTCCGGGGAACCCAGAAGTCTTTCTTTGCGTGCGAGGAGTCTCGCTCTTTTCTTTCTACGACCCATTAGTTACCTCTTATCAAATGCTATCTGCTTTAGCCATGGTACTGGTGTTGAATGTCATGCCAGTAACATACCAATCAGTACCATCACAATGAAATTCAACGTAATCTCCGACAGTTGCGGCACCAGCGGAAGTGTCAAAAGTCAATTTAGAAGTGTTTTCAGTAACTTCAAAGGGTGTGCCTCCAGCGTCAATAGAACCACCCATATCAACATCATCATCTCCAGTTGTGATAATTAGATCTTTGGTAGCCTCGTTATTGGAAGCTGTTGCCAAAACAATTCTGAAGTAATAGCCAGCAACCGGAGTAGGCAACTTAATACTAGCTGTGTATGTGCTAATGTCTACAAAGTAAACCTCACCAGTTTCAGCAGTTCCAATTTCTTTAGTGTAAGCTGATGTAGTACCATCAGCAGTTGGAGTGATAGTCTCAACTCTCATTTTAGAAGCGTTGTAAGCCGCTCTTCCTACTTTAGCCATATTATAATCTCCTTTTAAATATGCTTTAATACTCGATGTATAACATCGCGAATTCGTAGTAAATAGTATGGTATTTTATTAAAAGCCTCGCACAATAAAAAAACCCCCCGCCTTATGGCGGGGGGCTTAGTTTGGGTTAGTTAGCTATCAAGCGCCAGACTCACCTAGGAGACCACGTACAACGACTAGACCGTACATATCTGGACGAACCATTTGCTTCGCGTAACGGGTCATAACGCCCTTACGTGGTACGAAGTCTTCTGGTCCGAAGATTGTTGGGGTAGTCTGTAGTGGGACGTATGGAGCATAGACGTAGCCGCTTTCGAGGAAGCTAGCACCACGACGACCAACTAGTAAAACGTTGCGTAGGAAGTAGGGGTCAACGATGACATCAAACTTCTTGCTGAGTGAGCCGACCTTGAGAGCGCCGATGGAGCCCTTCTCATCGGTGTGAGTGACGCTTGCACGGAAGCCAGCGGTGAACTCAAGGATGTTGGCAACCTCGGGTCCGCAGACGACGAAGTTAGCACCACCACGTAGAGTCTTACGGTGGATCTGTGCGGAGACATCGTTGATGGTCTCAACGAGGGTCTCGTACCACTCAGAGACGGTACCGGTGAAGTCAGGAGCAGCAGAAGTTGCACCTAGCTCGTTTCCGTTGGAATCAACGAAGAGACCGGGAGCGCGGCTCCAGTAACGGGTAGCAGCGGTGGCACCGTTAACGAGGTCAGCAAGGATCTCACGGTCAATCTCTAGAGCAATCTGCTCGGAGAGGATTGAGGTAAGCTCAACCTCAGCATCCAAGTTGTGGTATGCGTTAAGGTCCTGACCTAGCTCTGGGGTCCACTTAGCCTTGAGCTTCTTGCTCTGAGCGGTGACCGCGATGGAATCGACCTTGATGTCGATTTCTGGAATGTCAGCGTTCTTCTCAAGTGGGAAGAGGTCGCCAACGACTGCGCCTACGGTGCTAGCAGCATCAATCTGATCCTGTAGTGGGTAAACAAAGTCAGCAGCAGCAAGGGTGGTACCAACGACTGCAGCAGCCGATTCGGCGGTAACAACAGAGCTTCCACCGATAATGACGTAACGAATTGCTTCGCCGCCATCAGAAGCCAACATGCTGTCTGCATTAGAAACGCGGGTGGTCAAACGACGGATCTGGTCAACATTGTTGGTGTCAAGTGAGCCTGAAGTAATACCACCGTGGTTCGCAAGTGCAGTGATAAAGGTATCACTTAGGGTTCTCGCGCGGTCTGAACCTCTAGCGAGTGGTGCAAGCACGAACGCTGAAAGGTTGTTGAAGTCAGGGTCACCGAGTGCTGAATCGTGATCTGCAGTTGAAACATCAAGAACAGCAACACCAAAGGTGCTGTCAGTAATGGAGAGAAGATCGGGGTCGTACTGAATCTTCTTCTTGTCAGCATCGCTAACTGCACCATCAAGTATAAAGGTTCTAAGAACAGCGTTGGTGGTATCACTTGCAACAGTGGTGCTGTTTGAACCAGTTGCGCTGGCGTAAGCGTAGCCGGTAGCGCCATCACGAAGAGGTCCACCGAAGCCGCGCTTGTTGGTAGCGTCAACTAGATCAACACCATCGACAACCTCGGAACCAACTTGGTTGGTACCGTAGATTGACTTGGCAACACGGTTACCGAGACGATCGGTCTGGGAGCCACTCTCACCAAGATCACCGGAGAAGGTGAAGTCAAGGAAGAAGATGAGTCCGCTGGGGAGGCTCATTGGCTGAACGCTGACGAGATCGTTGGCGATAAGACCAGCGAAAACGCGGCGAACGATTGGGAATGCGACGGCGGCGAAGCCCTCGACTGAACCAGCGCCGAGAGTGGTGCTCTCGCGGAGTAGCTCCTTGGCTTGGTTCTCAAGTAGGCGAGCCATTGAGTTCTGCTGACGCTCGGACTCAATGCCCTCTAGGAGACCGGTCTTCTTCCACTTGGTAAGAAGAGCGTGGGACTCAGCACGCATATCACGATTGACAACGCCTTCGGTCAATCTTTCAACAATACTAGACATAATTATAAATCCTCCTTAAATTTTTGATTTATTCTAAACCTGCTAGTTTACGCATTCTTGCTTGGAAAGGATCCACTTTGGGCTCTTCCTTGCGAGATGCACGGATAATGGAAGTTGGACGGGTGATAGCTTCGCTTAGTGATTGTGGTCCTCTCTGGGGAGTGGACGCCACTGTGCTTTGAAGGGTCTCGTGGATTGTCTTCGCTTCCTCAACCGAACCAGCCTTAGAAATCGCTTCGACAATTCTTTCTTTTTGTCGCTCATTCAGGGAGGTATTTCTCAGCGTGCGGTTGGTGTAAAGGAGACGCGCATTACTAAGATTTACATCCTGCACGTTTTCCTTAAGTGATTCAACTACTCCTTGGTAGTTGGAAAGATTTTCTTTTAGTTTCTTGTTCTCGAACACTAGCTCTTCTTGAGCCTTCTTAAGTGCTTCGAGTTCTTCTGCGACCTCGGTGCTGCGGCGGTGTGCCATCTCTAGCTCCATCTGGTGCTTCATGTCGTCGTCAGAACGACCAGCCCAACCAGAGAGCGTAGCACCCATGTCTACGGTAAGTTTTTCCATAATTGCATCAAGCATGTCATCGGAGAGTTCCTCGTAAAGATCTTCGTCTTCTTCAAGACCCTTACGTCGGGGGTCACCGCCCTTGCCATAGTGAGATCTTTCTAGTTCTTTCTGTCTCCGGGCGGCTTTCGCTTTCTTCGTGCGTTCCACGCTCGCAGCCTCGCTTCCGGGCACATCCTTGAGATCACCTGTGGGACCTTTCATAACACCCTCTTCGACTTCTTCCTCTTCTTCGGAAAGCATAGCAGCGACCATCTCCATGATGGACTCTTCGTCAAGTTCGAGTTCTTCATCCATTGGCTCTTCGTCTGCTTCTTCTTCATCTTCTTCGTTTAGTGTTTCTTCTTCGACACCCTCACGAAGTTGCTTTAGAGCCTCGGCAAGTTCGGCAAAGTCAACAGTAACCTCTGTCTCGTCGCCTTCGTTTACGCCGTCGAGTTCAGCAACGTCTTCTGTGAAAGCGTCGGGGACACCTTCTGCAATCTCGTCAGCATTGACTTCCTCTTCCATAGCGCCTTCGGCGTCGGCAGAGGGTTCGTCACCACCTAAAAGGGCACCAAGCTCATCCTGCTCAAGAAGTTGGTTGAGGGTTGACTTGACCTCTTCTGAATACTTGTCGATAATGGTGGCTTCCGCATTTTTCATTGCGGCTTCCTTCAACGCCTTGGCGTCTACAATTGCTTGCTCTAATAGTGAAGACATTAACAAAAACTCCTATAATAATAGTTTTTCAATCTAACTAGTAACAATAAATAGTAAACGCACTAGAAAGAGCCGCTTTTAGCGATAATAGCCCAACCATAATTTGATCCACCAAAGTCTGCGGCAACGATTTCCATAAACGCGCCCTGTGGTGTTAGATCTTTTGTTGCAACACTATCGATTGTGTCACTACCAGAGACATGAACTTCGCCTGTTCCTGTTCTCTTGATTGTCAATGTAAGCCCAATATCACTTGCGCCAATAGTTGGCAAACTAGCGGTTGCAACAGAAGAATTGTTCATTATAACTATTTCGTCTCCTATCACTATGGAATAGCTTGCAGTGTGGACCGAAGTAGAAACAAATACAGAACCTTGGGTTTTTAAATTTCCATTAACGTCTAGGTCTTGTTCTGGGGTTGTTGTATTTATCCCTACTCTGTTCTGAGATGAAGAGACAAAGATTGTGTTGTCTTGAACAGATTGGTCCGAATCGTTACCGATGAATAGATAACCCTTATCTAAGTTTGGCGTTGCGTTTGTTCTGCCTGCACCACCAACTCTGATAAGACCAGACGCATCGACCTTTGCAACTTTGCCGATGTTTTGTAGTAGATTGCCAGAGCCAGTCGGGGCAACATTTGTAAAACTACCAGATACGCCACCAGAACCAGTCTGAACGTAAAGTGTATCTCCGAGAGAGAAAGCAGATGTATCTACTCCGTTTAGCCTACCAAATGTTGCGATTCTAACTGGTTGTCCGTTTGGGATAGAACCATCGGCAACAAAACCAAACGCTGGCATCTTGGCTGGATCATCACAAGCAGCGAGAGCAACTGTGGGCGTGTTTCCTGAAACGCCCTTGAGATAAACAACATTACCTTTTACCAGATCAGCACCTTCGTCGTTAACGCCGGTAAATGCAACCGCTCCGTCCATAAAATTGAAGAAAGCATTTTCATAACGAGTATCCGTATCACCGATGTCATACTGCTCGTCGGCTAATGGCATTATGTTGGCTGTTGATGCTGTACCATTTAGGATAGTTGAGCCGGTTACGAAAAGAGTGTTAGAACTAAACGTTAGATTAGATGAAGCACCAAAGTTACCACCATCGTTGAACTGTATCTGTGTATTGAGTCCAGCAGGCGAAGTATCTGGGATTGCATCACCAAAGTAAGTTGTCAAGTTTGCCATTGTTATTGACTTATTTACACCGGAATCTGAAACTAACATTGTGTCTGTTATCTCTAAATCTCCAGATGTCATTGTACCTAAACCTGAAAGATCAACTTTGACGCCTGAATTTGCGCGTGCAAGAGCAGGCGCAGTGTCCAACTTGATTCTTACATTATTGCTTCCATCATCTTCTAGACCTTGACCAAGATTTATGTTTGTTGCCCCAACGTTTGTCAAGCCAGTAGCGTCTCCATAGAACTCTGAACCGGAAATAGTAGAAGACGCAGAGATTGCGCCTGTTACGGTTAGCAGAGAACCATCAAATAGCAAATTGGCTTCGCCCTGAACTGTCGTAGAATCAACTGAAGTAAGAACTCTGTTATCTCCTGATGAGTTGTAGGTGTCAATAGGCGAGGATGTGAGACCAGATAATTGTGAGCCATCACCATAAAAGATTGAGGCAGAGAGCCCAGAAGATGCTGTAACCATTTGGGAGAAAGTCTTTGTGCCCCCAATAGTCTGATCAGAGTGGTCATCAACCATGTCCTCAATTGTGCCTTGTGTTGGTCCGCTGAACTCAACATTTCCTTTGATAACGTTATAAGCCATACAAAATTCCTTTTGTTTTATGTTCTCAATAAATAGTCAATACAAAAAAGGATGCCCCCCATAAAGGAGGGCATCCAAATAATAGCAATCGAAAATACTATAGGATGATGAAACTACCAAGACCAATGTAGACTAGATCGACTGCTGCACCGGGAGACTCTAGGGTAATAGAAGTTTCTGTAGCATCGATAACATCTGTACCTGTACGAGTAATGGTAAAGGTCTCGCCCTCTGCCATTCTTGTTTTCACTCTAAAGGTATCTCCGTTAGATAGTCCACTGCCGGTTGGTAGAGTTACAGCTACACCATCAGCAGAAGCGGTCATGAAGTTAATACCAGCGGTGAGGGCGCTGCCATCTGTAATAGCTGTAACAGCATTAGCAGAAACGGTTAGGCTATTTCCGGATACAGTCAAACCAGAACCAGCAAGGTTAGTGATGATAGTTCCACCACCAATTTCAAGTCCACCACCGGAAATGTTGCCTGAACCAGAGATAGTGCTAGTAGACTCAATGGAGCCACCCTGAACAAGACCATCTGTTGAAAGAAGTGAGCCATAAACTGGTCCAGAACCAGAAATAATAGATCCTGTAATCTGCTGAGCGGAAAGATGCCCGCTTCCATCGACCGTAAAGCCAGTCATAGTGATGGTACCCATAGTTAGATCACCAGAGCCATCAATTGAGGTAGCACCTGCGATAGCGCCAGCGTTGGAAATACCGCCGCTGTTAGCATCAAGGGAGCCAACAGATGCAGCGCCATCGGTTGAGACAGAACCACCGGAGATAGCACCAGAACCAGAGATTGTGGTGGCACCACCAAGAGCACCAGCAAGTGTTAGACCGCCTGCGGTTAATGTTGCAGAGCCATCGGTCAAAGAACCACCAGTGACAGCGCCATCGGTCGAGACAGAACCACCAGAGATAGCACCAGAACCAGAGATTGTGGTGGCACCACCAAGAGCACCAGCAAGTGTTAAGCCTCCTGAAGATAGTGTTGCAGTACCGTCAGTCAAAGAACCACCAGTGACAGCGCCGTCAACAGCAACAGAAGCACCTTGTAGCTGTCCTGAACCAGAAATAGTGCTCTCACCAATGAGAGCTTCTTCAAATGTGGTTGAACCACTTAGTCGGGCTACGCCCAACTGAAATTTGTAAGCCATTTATAAAATCCTCCTAAGTAAATGGAAAGTGTATAGGTATAGATACACCAATACCTCTACATCTATAAATAGTATGTAAGCTACTAGACGATAAAGAACTTAGAAGATCCGTCTGTGTAAAGCCGCAAAGCTGCATGAGGAGATTCTAAAACTAATGAATTCCTTCCGTCAATTGTGTCCGCGCCCGTGGGTAGAATTGTGATTGTGTGAAGATCCGCATTACCACCTTCATCTTTAATAATAAAACTTTGTCCATCAGTAAACCCAGAAGCTGCTGGCAAGCGCACTTCTAAGTCAGCAGATGCCGAGATACCAAGAATAGTGTTACTAACTGAAGAGGTTGTTGTGGATGTAATTGCGTTTCTTGATAGGGTGTTGCCGGTGATGGTTACTGTTACATCATCGCCAGAGTTTGTTGCTGTTACGCCTGCTCCAACAAAGTTTAGAGATGACAGGCTTGTAGTTAAATCTGAGCCCTCGTCCTTTACTGTGATTGACCCGCCAGATCCAGAAGCTTCTGTGATGAGAGTGTCTGTGTATTTACCGATGTAGATGAAGCCGCGAGCGTAAGTTGGAACAGCAGTCGATATATAATCCTGAACAAAGATGACGCCATTGTAGTAGTCGGGCGACCACTCAATTGGGCTTGTTGTTGGAATCTGCAACCCTCCGTCATCAGGGTGTGCTGTATAGATCTGGAGACCGTAGTTGTTTCCTGTCTGCGGACCAAACGAGGGGTTTACAAGTTGTAGTCCGCCGTTACTTTGATGAATAACTTGATTATCAACAAAGAAACCAGTGCCAGCAGCAGGGTTAGAGGAGCTTGCTTCGTAACTGCTTGTTAGGACAAGCTGATAGCCGTGTGGACCAGATGTTTGTGCCTCATCACCACCACCAAAACCAACATCACCAAACGATCCTGTATTAGCATCGTAAGTTGTGCCAGCGATAGACTGAACGTAGAATTCAACATACTCTACTACTGTTGGTCCACCATCGGAAGCACTAAACCTTTGATAAAGAGTGTCGGTTGTAACAGTCTGAGGAATTGCTTCGCCAAGAATTGTAGAAACATTTATCTGAACGTTAGACGGAATAGTCTCGTTGTAGATCTCTCTCAGGTTAGAGGTATGCGCTTTGCCCGCAAGCTTCTTTGCTGCGGCAAACGTTAGAGTCTGGTTGGTCGAGCCTGTTCCGGGTACTGCCATTAGCTGTATGCCACCTGTAGTCTAGATAAATACCCAATCCAATCTTTATGGGCTGAAATTTTTAGTACAACCAATTCAGTTCCGCCACCTGTTCCAAGCAACGACTCGCCATTAAAGTTACAAACAACTGATGTACCACCGGCTGAGATGTTAACTGCTGGGTTTCCGGGTGCAGCGCCATCGAGAGCACCAGCACCATCTACTAGAGGATTGTTGCTTGAGTAAGCTGTACCAACATCAAGCCAAGCGGTCTTTCCAGAGATCTTGGCCTCTAGATAGATGTTTCCGTTTGCACCGAGGGAGGTTGCTTTCTTGACAAGTGAGCCAGAGCCGTACATGGTGATCGTGACACTGCTTCTATCATTTGCCGTGTTGTTCTCGAAGTAACGGTAGATTGTTCTTACACTTGATGATAGAGTGGAGTAGTTGGGGTTTGATGGTGGTGCTTGTAGAGAACCGCCATCAGCAGCGTTTCTTGTGTCGCCTGCATTACCGATCTGGAATGGGGAGATAAGGTAACCATTTACGGAAACCAAGCCGTCGTTGTAGGCAGGATAGGTTGCACCATCGTTGACAGAGTTTTGTGAATCCCAGACATTAGAAGATGAGGTAATGTCGGCTTGTGTTGCGTAGTTGCCAGAAATAATTCTGTAAGTTTCTGTGTTGTAGTATTCGTCGGTGTTTAGGTTGGTGCTGCCAACAGAGCCAGAGTAGACCATGAAAGAGGTCTTTGACTGAGAGTCAGTGTTGAGAGTAGACTTGAATGGGTGTATTACTCTCGATGTGACGGCAACGTCGTAATCAGTGAACAACCCAAGACCACCAGAGATCGAGGTGAGGGAATCAAATAGGACTGTTCCTGTTACTTGAATGTCTTGCTGCTCACAATTTGTTGTGTCGTTAAGGGCAGGAAGAGAAACAGAAGATGCTGCTGTGTCTTGCGTAGCAACACCACTACCGCTGATTCTTATGTTCGTAATAGAGCAGTTTGTTGTAGTTGGGAATGAAACGGCTGTTCCATTCTGGTAGACATTTCTGTAGACGTTCTGTGCTGTGTATAGATAAGAGCCAGTTGGACGAGAAGCAAAGTAACCAATGCCAGACTGGTAGTAAACATCTGTGTGTCCAAAGTTTGTAATTTCTAGACTGCCGGTCGATAGTGTGGTAGAATCTGTGTCAACGGTCCACTCAACATAGTTTGTTGTTGTGTCGCTTCCGCCAATTCTATGAATTACTCTCGCGTAGTTCCAGCCAACGTTCTGATCGTTTGCTCCGATCTCGTAGTCACCTGTTCTATAGGGCTTTGTGTAGTCTGGAATGTCGTCGGTCGTTGTGCTGAAACCAACTGAAGAGACGCTGAAACCTGAACCATTGCCGTTGAAATCATTAGAAATAGCATTGAGAGTAGTAGATAAATCTACGGAATGCACTTCTGTGCCGTTGACTTCTAGAACAAGTGAGCCCGTGTATGCATCTTTAAAAGCATTTGCAGGGTAATTGTTACCATTACTACCGACATCTTCGTTTAGCTCTCCAGCCAAGGTTGGCTTGCTTGAGAACACGCCACGACGATCACCACTTAGAGAATACAGATCGTTGGAATCATAATCAGTAAGCCCAATCGAAGAACCTGTAGCGTTGCTGTAGCCTGAGATGGTGTTGGAAGCACCAAATGACAACTTGGCATCAGATACACCAGAGTTGTTTGCATCTACATCATCGAGGGCTGGCGCTTCAGTGGCTGTGTTTATAGTCGCCCCAAGTTGGAAATCTAGCTGTGAAATGTAACCAGCCCAACTTTCATCGGCTTCAATTTTTAGAACGATGTATTCGCCGTTTGCGACACTTGCTGTGCCGAATGTAATGTGGTGTACGTTGTTGCCTGAGTCAGTATCATTTGCTGCACCAGCGATAAGAGCACCATCGCCATCGGTAACACTGCCGTAAACGAAGTCCTGTGAAATGTCCATCCAGCCTGTTGATGCTGGGATCTTGGCGTAGAAGTGAATGTTGGATGTATCGAGAGCAGCATTGGAATAAGAAGTTGCGTTCTTTGTAGAAGTTACCTTTATGTCTCTCTTGGTAACACCGCTTGAGTTAGTGAGAACACGGAAGAAAGTTCTAGTTCCGGTTACGCCAGAGTAATCTGGCTGTCCTGTTTCTGTGTTGGCAATCGAGCTAAAGTCGCCACTTGCAGGAATGTCACCATCAACAGGGCTATAAAGTCTCTGGTTGAAGTAGAGTAGACCATCGGTGTGACCAGCAGCACCGCCACCTGTCATGTGGTTCTGAGAGTTCCAGATTGATGCGGCAGCATCGACTGCACCTTGGGTGTCGTAAGAGCCTGAAGTCTTACGGAAAGATTCGTCGTGGAACTTCTCGCTAGTGTTTGTACTAGCTAGTGTTCTATTATCAACTAGGAAGCCGTTACCTGTTGTAGCAGATCCTGTACTTGAGATAGTTGCTTTTAGTGGGTGGGTTACTGTAACGTTTGTTGTAACTGCTCCGTTGAAGAGATTATCAACGTCTGCGTTGACATCTAGTGAGCCGGTAATTCCTAGAGTTTTTGTGTTGTCCTCGGATACACCGATGTCGGGAACTGACTGTGCTGATGGTGTTGAGGAGTTAGAAACGCTGAATGAAATAGGCGTGCCTGACGCAGCGTAGACATTTCTGTAGAGATTGAGAATGTCTGCTTTGTAGTTG
>Ga0255782_10000743_pt1 | contig 29482 bp, 28 predicted proteins | sample 101ome_26_FD_179980 | JGI IMG/M metagenome (GOLD analysis project Ga0255782, IMG submission 179980) | Coastal salt marsh microbial communities from the Groves Creek Marsh, Skidaway Island, Georgia - 101408AT metaG (version 2) | ecosystem: Environmental > Aquatic > Marine > Intertidal zone >...
TTCCCGTGATACTCTGCTTTAGTTTTGGTCCAAATTTCCTGCATCGCTTCGATCCGTTCGCGCGAAAGCGAAAGTCGTGTTTTAAAATTTGTTCCATGATTTTCAATCTCGTCCTGGTTCCAGCCAACTCCGGTCCCAAAAATAAATCGACCATTAGAGAGGTGATCAACAGTAGCGACACTTTTTGCAGTTTGGATTGGATCTCTCTGAGAAACGATGCAAATGCCTGTAGCAACCTTTAATCGCGCAGTTGCAACTGCAGCTGCAGCAATAAGGGGGAATGGGTCCATGCAATCATAATAACGTTTGGGTAGATCTCCACCAGCTGGGTACTGGGATCTGCGCGAAATCGGGATGTGGCTATGTTCTGGTATCCAGAGGCTTTCGAAACTACGTTCCTCCAATGCCTCAGCAAGTTCAGTCACTGGTAAAGCATAGTCAGTCATGAACATCAGAACACCGACTTTCATATCAAACCTCCCTAGTTTCTTTCTTTTCCCATAGGATTGTCGGGACTAATGATAGAAAGATCAAATTGATGAAATTCTGCTTGCATTTTGGTAACATTTCTTTGCCTAACCCTGAGGATGCGCGTCGAATTATGCAAGCTGCAGAGGCGGCTGGTTTTGAATCAGTAATTGCGGTTGAGCATGTGGTTATTCCGACTAATTACAAAACTGAATATCCATATTCGGAGTCAGGGCGCCTTCCTGGTGGAGTTGATATGGCATGGCCCGATCCTCTTGCCTGGTTGACCTATGTTGGAGCAATTACGAAAAAATTGAAGTTAATTACGGGGGTTCTCGTGCTCCCGCAGCGAAACCCAGTTGTACTTGCTAAGCATCTTGCCACGATTGATTTTATGACTGGCGGTCGTCTCGAGCTTGGGGTGGGAGTGGGCTGGCTCAGAGAAGAGTTCGAAGCAATTGGAGTGCCGTTTGATGGACGCGGAGCGCGCACTGATGAGTATATCGGTGCAATGCGTGCACTATGGGATGCCGATGATGCTACCTATTCCGGAAGGTATGTGGATTTTAAGGGCATGAGCTGTAACCCAAAGCCAATTGCTGGGCGGGTACCGCTCATTGTTGGTGGAAACTCTAAATTTGCAATCCGTCGTGCAGGAAGGCTTGGCGATGGATACTTCCCAGCTACAGGAGGACCGTCGATTGATGTTGGAGTGTTGATCCGTGAGATGAGATCGGAGGCATTGAATTGTGGACGTGACCCTGACGCTATCGCTGTGATGGCCGGGTGCCCGGATGCACTGCCAGGTTCAGGAAAGGACCAAATGACTGCTGTTGCTGAAAAAGCGGATATAGGTGTTTCTCGTGTTGTATTGCCGCTTACAGCTTTTGAAGCGGATTTAGAGAATAACCTTTCAGAGTTTGGTGAGAAGGTAATCAAAAAATTTGATGCCAACTAGAAATTTTGTTTTTGGCTTCGTTACTAATGACTATTGCGCGGGCCCAAAGTTTTTTTGTTTCATCAGCTCGTATATTCTTTTTACAAGACTAGACTCTCACGAGTACGAAAGATCTAATTGTCAGACGAAAACCAATCTTTATCATCATCAGCTCAGCAACATTTAAGTCGGGGGATTAGAAATGGACGCTCAATTTACTACGGAAGAGCTAGCTTTCCGTGATGAAGTACGTTCATTTTTTAAAGCTGAATTACCTGAGCGAATACGCATCCAAACTGCAGTAGCTGCATCTTATGTAAGCAAGGAATATACGCGCGAATGGCACCAAATCCTCGCAAATAAGGGATGGGTAGCACCAAACTGGCCAGTCGAGCACGGCGGTACTGGATGGAATGCAACTCAAAAACATATTTTTGAGGAAGAGTATCAGGCAGCTCAGGCTCCTCGGCTTTCACCATTTGGCCTTGTTATGGTTGGTCCTGTGATCATGGCATTTGGTACAGATGAACAAAAAGCTGAACATCTTCCCAAAATTTTATCTGGTGAAAGGTTCTGGTGTCAGGGGTACTCGGAGCCAGGCTCTGGCTCAGACCTTGCTAGCCTGAAAACACGAGCAGTTCGTGAGGAAGACGAATACGTCGTCAACGGACAAAAAATATGGACTAGTCACGCTCATCACGCTGATTGGATTTTTGCGCTGGTCCGCACATCTGCGGAGGGAAAAAAGCAAGAGGGGATCTCCTTTCTTCTTATTGATTTAAAAACGCCTGGCATTGAAGTGCGCCCTATTATTTCTATCGATGGTGGGCATTACCTTAACGAGGTATTTTTTACAGACGTTCGTGTTCCGGTCAGCAATAGAATAGGGGAAGAAAATAAGGGCTGGACGTATGCAAAATTTCTCCTTGGAAATGAACGTTCCGGTGTTGCTGGAGTAGGAAAATCTAAAGAAAAATTTTTGCGGATAGTTTCTGCAGCAAAGGAAGCCCGGGGTAATGATGGCGGTTCGCTTTGGGATGACTCAAACTTTCGTAACCGCCTTCTAGAAATCAACGCTAAGTTGCTAGCACACGAGAATACCAATTTGAGAATGTTAGCTCGCGAAGTAGCAGGGGGGACCGTTGGGCCCGAGGCTTCTCAACTTAAGATCAACGGTTCAGAAATTGAGCAAGCACTTAATGAGTTATTGGTCGAGGCAACTGGCATACACGCGGCTCCGTATGACCGAGATACACTTCGAGTAGATTCAAACTCAGAACTTGTTGGTCCAGAATTTGGCCGAGGTGCAATGACTGAACATTTGCTGCGTCGCGCGGCTTCGATTTATGGCGGAACTAATGAAATACAGCGCGATATCATAGCTAAACATGTTTTAGGGCTTTGATGCGCGGATTAAATGTTGGATTAAATTACTGAGAATAGGGTCGACCTTGTGCGCTAGAAGCTAATGCTGAGGCTGATATTGGAATACAACGCAGGCGCATGTTCATGAGCACTTTGAACGGGGTTTACATAAAGAGCTAAGTCAGCTCGCCAATTTTCCCAGTTGAAGCCAAAACCTGCAGTCGGAACAAACGGTATATCAAAGTCCAAATCTTCTGTTTGCTCGGACTCAAACTTTATGGGGATCATTGCTCCTAGCCTCAATGCTAAGAACTCCGAATAGTTATATTCAGCTCCAATCCGAACCATTTGCAGATCTAGGGCATCTGAGCCGTAATCTCCTTTAAAAATCTCATATTCCCCAGTTACAAGCAGATTGTCCGACAGGTTGTATCCAACTCCTACAAGCCCTTTGATCGGAAACGAAAGCTCGTGATGCTCAGTTCTGGTTCCCAAGTCATCTGTTGTGGTGACGTCTGAGGTAAGATCGCTACCGAGGTCAGTAAAAGATGCGCCAATGCTTAGGTCTGGATTTGGTTTAAGCAATAAGCTTAAACCGAAACTTGTCGCCCTAGCTTCGGTCGAAGCAATCGTAAACCCATTAGAAGTGGCGGTGGTTCCGCAAAAATTGGTCTTGCAATCTATATAGTCGAAGTTGAACCCAATTGCCCAAAAATCGCTATCGCCTGGTCGTGCAGATAAGGCGAGACGATAGACCTTTGTCTTGCTCTCCAGGTCTCCATCAAAAGTTCCATCCAGATCCGGTAGGAGATAACGCAGGAAAATGCTTTCAAAATCGTTTTCTGAAAATGCTCCAGACGCACGGGCGTGTACTCTGGGATAAAAAGCAAAACCGATTGCTGTTTTGAGTCCGGTGAGATCTTCTGTAGGGAGGGAGAGTGTAGCGCCTAAATAGCTAACCAGTCTAAGCTCAGCATTTAATTGCCTGTCTACCGCTAACTCGGCTGCAGAGTCTACATTCATTCCTGCCGGGTTGTAGAAGACAGCGTATGCATCCTCAGTACTAGCAACACCAACTCCTCCCATGGCGTTGTGCCTTGCTCCGACTCCGGCCCCCGTGTCAGAGCCTTCAGCTATGAAGCTTTGGGCCCTTGCAGCTGAAGCCAGCGATAACAGGCTGAAAAAAACTGTCATTACTAACAAAGCAATGAAATTAATTTTTCTTAATAAAGAATACATCTCTCTCAAATGCAGAAGGTACTTTTCAGTATGATCCTGAGTACGCAATAAAATATAGAGTTTAATGCTTTGCAATTCAGAACTTTGGAGCGGGTAGGGGGAATCGAACCCCCTCGTTCAGCTTGGGAAGCTAACAGGCTACCATTACATCATACCCGCGTAAGTCCAATATCGCTTGCTGAGTGTCGGGCTGCAAGATGTTTCTTTTAAACTGCTGAGCGTTTTCAAAATCATAATTTTGGCCAGCTCAGTTTTATTGATACAACTACAGAATCGAACGCAAGCATCAAGAGGTTGTGTGGTTCCCTAAATGCCTGAATTAAGTACTCTCGGGGCTGTGAGGCTCAACAATTTAAAATTCCAAGATCCGTACACTACAGCTGATGGTTCCACTCGTGCTGCCGTCTCTTTGAAGCACCTGGAAACATTGTGGTTTAACACTGGAACTTTGTGCAATCTCGCTTGCGAAAATTGCTATATTGAATCCTCGCCAACCAACGATCGGCTCGAGTATCTGTCGCTCACCGATGTGAAGTTAAAGTTGGATGAAATTCGAGCGCTTAAGCTAAAGACTCGAGAAATTGGTTTTACGGGCGGTGAGCCTTTTATGAATCCCGAAATCATATCCATGCTGGGTATATCGCTGGATAGGGGTTTTGACGTACTGCTGCTGACGAATGCGATGCGGCCAATGCAAAAACATCAGCAAGTACTTAAGGGCCTGATTGCGGCTTATGAAAGATTGTTTTTTCGCGTATCTCTCGATCACTACAGTGTCGAACTGCATGAGAGGGAACGAGGAAAAAATTCTTGGGACCCCACTATACGTGGACTCAAATGGCTGTCTGCCGTTGGAGCAAAATTAAGCATAGCAGGGCGGATGTGTTGGGGAGAAGATGAACAGAAAACGAGAGAAGGCTTTGGGCGCCTTTTCAGTGAGCTTGGTATTTCAATTGATCCGATGGACCCATCGTCTCTTGTCCTGTTTCCTGAAATGGAAATTTCCAGAGATGTTCCAGAAATTACGGACGCCTGTTGGAATATTTTGGGAAAGTCTCCAGAGCAAGTGATGTGCTCTAACTCCCGGATGGTTGTGAAGAGAAAGGGGGAAGCTGCAAGCACGGTAGCTTGCACACTGCTCCCTTACGACGACGCGTTTGTGCTCGGAGAAACATTGGCTGGTTCGAATGGACCTGTGCAGTTGAACCATCCATATTGTGCCCAGTTTTGTGTCCTAGGGGGGGCTTCCTGTTCAGCTTGACTAGACGAAAGTCATTGAACTGGGTTTCATTGACCGAAAGATCCAAAACGGAGATTTAAGATATGCCAATGAAGGCTTTTGACAGTGGGAGTTTTCACGCTGCGCCTTTGGATCGTGCCAACGTGGACACAGACCAACTCATTCCTGCACGATTTTTAAAACGACCGCGAGATGAACGTTATTCTAGTTACCTGTTTTATGATGTTCGGAGAACAAATTCAGGTGATATGGATCCCGATTTCGTCTTAAATCGTGAACCGTGGGATAATTCAGAGATACTGATTGCCGACCGTAATTTTGGATGCGGCTCTAGCCGTGAAGCAGCGGTGTACGTATTGTTAGATTCTGGTTTCAGGGCAGTCATTGCGCCAAGTTTTGGAGACATTTTTTACTCAAATTCCATGAAAAATGGTTTTTTGCCGGTTAGACTATCTACCGAAATCTGCTCAACTTTGAGAGAGAGTTTGAGAGCTGGTCAGGGAGGTAAAGTTTCCATTGATTTGGGAGCTCAAACTGTTTCTTGCCCACAAGGTGAAACGTATCACTTCGAAATTTCTGCATTCCATAAGCATTGCCTATTGGAAGGCCTTGATGACATAGGATTTACGCTTGCCCAGAAGTCAAAAATTGATCTTTCAGACCTTCAACGTGATAAAAACATGCCCTGGTTTAAGCCATCAACTGCAGTATGACCGTATTTTCAGATTCAAACTTTAAGGAACATGAACAAGTCCTTTTTGTTTCGGACGTAGATTCTGGACTAAAGGCTATAATTGCTATCCATTCGACCAAGCTCGGGCCCGCACTTGGGGGGTGCCGTTTTTGGGATTACCGCTCAGACGCTGATGCTCTTGCTGATGTACTTCGTCTTTCGCGTGGAATGACGTATAAATCAGCACTTGCCCGGCTTCCTCTAGGTGGAGGTAAGTGCGTTGTACTTGGTAACGCTTCGACGGTTAAGACCCCCGCACTTCTTCGGGCTTTGGGTAAGGCTATTGAACAGCTTGATGGGCGTTATATCACAGCAGAAGATATTGGCGTAAAGCCTGCTGACTTGCGCTTTGTGGCAGAGGAAACTGAACATGTCGCTGGTTTGCCAGAACGGTCTGGTGACCCTTCGCCGATAACCGCTCTTGGTGTTTTTGAAGGGATTAAAACAGCCGTACGATTTCGTCTTGGCGCGGACTATCTTGCGGGAGTTACTGTTGCAATTCAGGGACTTGGTGCTGTTGGGCGAGCTTTGGCTAATCAGTTGCAAGTGGCTGGTGCTAGAATAATTGTTGCTGACATAAACGAGATGTTAGTCGCCTCTGCCGTAAGAGATCTCGGTGCTGAGGCAGTGTCTGTTGATGAAATATACAATGTTAATGCTGATGTATTCGCGCCATGCGCACTTGGCGCCGTCCTTCAAGACGAAACAATTCCCCAACTAAAGGTAAGCGTAATAGCTGGTTCTGCTAATAACCAACTTGCTACCTCTGATCACGGTAAATTAATTCGAGACAGAGGCATCCTTTATGCTCCCGATTATGCGATCAACGCTGGTGGAATTATAAATATAGCCTTCGAAGACAGAGCGACGGGGACTTATGATCGAGTTGGAGCTCTCGCTGCTGTTGGAAGAATAGAAGCTACTTTAGAAGAAATTTTCACCCGGGCTGAAAATGACGGGCGAGCTACCAATGAAATCGCCGATGAGATGGCAGAAGAACGTCTCGCACAGGCGACAGAGTAATTAAGAACAGTTGAAGGAGATCATCCTAAAATGACTTCGATATCACCTCTCTCTGAATTCGTTATAGTTGAACTTGGTCATAACGTTGCGGGGCCCGTAGGAGGCCAAATATTGGCTGAGTTAGGGGCAAGGGTGATCAAGGTTGAGGACCCTGAAAAGGGTGACGCTGCGCGCCATTGGCCTCCGGTTAAAGATGATAGCAGCGTTGTCTATCAAGCTCTTAACCGCTCTAAGGATGGAGTAACTGTTGACTTTACTGACCCCAACCAACTTTGTGATTTGAAAAAACTGATTTTCGAACACGCAGATGCTGTTATACAAAATTTGAGGCCCGGGGTTGTAGAGAAATTTGGTCTAGACGCTGATACTCTTCGAAGTGAAAAACCAGCTCTTATTTATTGCAATATTGGTGCTTATGGAGCGGTTGGGCCAATGGCTGGTAAGCCAGGTTATGATGTGTTGATGCAGGGTTATGGCGGATTGATGAGTGTTCAGGGTGAGCCTGGTGGACCACCAATGCGCGCTGGCGCCTCTATAAATGATATTGGTACAGGGATGTGGGCTGCAATATCAATTCAGGCAGCTTTGTTAGAGCGCGCTCGAACTGGGGAAGGTGGTGTTATAGATCTGTCGTTGTATGAGACGGCCCTGAGCTGGATATCAATTCACCTTGCTTCTTATATGGCAACAGGTAAGGCTGAAGGTAAGCAAGGCTCTGGCAACGCCTATATTACGCCGTATCAGGCATTTCGAGCTAGAGATGGTCATCTCATGATAGGAGCAGCAAACGACGCATTGTTTGCTAAAGCGGCCGCGGTACTTGGTCGACCCGATTGGTCTGAGGACCCAAAATTTTCGAAAAATGCAGATCGTGTGGCTAGACGAGCTGACTTGGTGCCAATGATTGAGGCAGAACTTGCTAGAGATGATGTCCTGTCATGGGTGGCTAAATTCGACGCGGTAGGGGTACCAGCGTGTCCAATTCGCAACGTTGAGGAGGTTGCAAATTGTCCACAGACAGCAGCACTTGGCCTGGCTCAAACATCGCCCGATGATCAATCACTCCGCCTCTTAGGTCTTCCGCTTTCTATCAATGGAACTAGACCCCCTATGCGTAAATCTCCTCCAACGCTAGGGCGCGATAATAAAAATATCTTTGGGCGCGACTGAGTATTTATGGGCAACCTTGCGGCTGTAATACTTAGGCGCTATGTCGCGCGCCTCGCGCAACGGAGTGTAGCTCAGCCTGGTAGAGCACTGTCTTCGGGAGGCAGGGGCCGCAGGTTCAAATCCTGCCACTCCGACCATTGTTGACAGGATTTACTAGCTAACTTTTGCCCGTTTACAGTTATTTGCCGCTCATATTTGTCTAGAATGTTGTCAAAGATCGGATTTTCGGGGGTCTTAAACCGATTACCATCTTTACGTAGGCCTCCGTTGGCGGCATTGTGCGGCCCTGGAATCAGCGCTGTGTCTCAGGGCCAGCCTCTTCAAATGAATCGAAACGTGTGACGGAAGCAGGATCTTATGATTGATCTTATGAAAATTGCTCGTACGGAAGCCGATGGTGGTGACCTTCTGGGCGAACTTGGTAATCTTTTTGAGCCGGCGGATGTGCGGCCTGATGGCTATCCAGATGCTATAATCTGGAAGGGTGGAAACCATAATGGTAAAGCTGAGCCTGTTGCTCACTCATTAACGGATGCATATGCCCTACTTGGGACAATTGCTGCAATAGATATATTGCAATTGCCGTTCTATGCAGTCCCAATGTGGTCTCAGATCCGTCATGATAAGAAGCTAGAGCCTCTGGCTTGGTTTGGGAACATGCCTGTCACCTCGATCAAATGGTCGACGGCCGGTGATGCATACGTCAATGACGGCAACGGCGGAAAAGTTGTTGTTATGGGTAAGTCTGGTAATGCACCTTTGCGTACGCAAGCTGGTGTGTACTGCAACGTACGCCCATACGGGCCGATTACCGCTGTACGCTGTATGCCCTGCCTTCCTTATTCTCAGGATAGAGCTAAGTTCAACGTTGATCCAAAGTCAGGGATTGTCCACTCAGAGATGAATTCTCCAGGTGTTCAAATGGCATATGCAAACCGTCTTTTCTTAAAGATGGTAAACGATACTGGCCGCGTTGGCCGCGTTGCAATGAAACCAACCCAGGCTATGGAAGATGGTATCAATGCTGGTTTGCACTCCTTCATGTTGTCCAAAACTAAAATGGATGTTGGTCGAAAGTATGCAGTCGACCCATATGTAGAGCATAAGGATCGTATTGACGCGATTGTAGCTCTCCTACCTGATGGCTTTTTCGATGGTATGGACCAGTGGACAGGCAAAATTGAGCAACATATCTCTGATACCAATTACGGGATCTTGATTTGGGATTTGATCAATAAGCAAGACACAATTGTTCTTGCTACTGACCTGGATGGTGACAGATTAACTGATCTTATGGCTGATATCTCAGATCCGTTACGTGCGTTCGGAGACATGGTTCTAAAGCATGTTGGAAACGACAAGCGGATGAGTAACTTATGGAGCGATATGGGTTACACTACCGGTAATGGTCGTGACATGACTAGTGTCATGCATCGCATGTCTGGCCCACCCATTCATGAGCAGACTTTAGGGTCAGCCGATGCCATGTTGCTCAGGCTTTTAGATGGTGATGAGAGCATGGGAGGCACAAAGCAGCCCTATGACCCTCGAATTCACTTCGTACTAATCCGTGATGCATATCTAGATGCAAACCCTGGTAATGCAGCTGTTAAAGCTTATCTCGACGATGCATTGGCAAAGTTTGATAAAATTTACACTGATACCAGGCCGGGTTTCTTAGAGGGATATAAGCAGCTTAAGGAAGCAATAACTCCTTGGGGTGCTTAAGACACTAAGTATTACTCACTCGTTATCCGCTCGAGGTAAATTGCCTCGGGCGGATTTTTTTTAGGTAATAAAAAATTCAGGCTCCTGTTCCTGCAGGCCTCCGTTTAAAGATGACGCCAGTGGTTTGACCAAGAGCTACTCCACCTATGACCATTGCGGCTCCAAAAATTTGCATTGGCGCCAGAAAATCATCAAGAAAAATGGCTGAAAACGCAGCGCCAAATACTGGCGATAGATAAAGATAGAGAACCATTTTTGGGAGACCAAGACGGCCAAGTCCCCCAGACCATGCAGCATTGCCAAGGCATCCAACGATTAACGCTAAGTGTAAAAATCCAAGACCTACTTCTAAATCGATCTGGCCCCAAGAACCATCTGTAATACCAGGCCAAGCTAGAGGTAATAGGAGCAATGCTCCGAAAATTGCTGCCCAACCGGTTGTTGTCCATGCTCCTAGTCGTACTACGTAAGGCCTGGAGAGAAGTCCAAAGAGTGCCCAGACTGCCGCAATCATAACGAAAAGTATATCGCCGATAGTGGAGCTGGTGATGCTGGTACTCCGAGGATTGAATCCATTATTTACCACTAAATATACCCCGGCGAATGCTACTACAGCACCCACCCAGATTAGTTTGCCAACACTTTGTCCCGCGAGCCGAGAGAAGATTGCACCAAATATTGGAGTTGTAGCTATCAAAATTACAGCTTTTGAAGGGGTCGTGTATTGAAGTGCAATACCCCAAACTCCCTGAAATATCCCGTAGCCAAGTAAGCCTAAGCACCCAAGAGCTAATGCATCTTTTGCCGATACTCTTACGCGTTGGCCAAACCCTTTTGCCAATAGAAGCATCAAAGATCCAGCAATTAGATATCTTAAGCAGGAAAAAGAAAGTGGATCGACCGTGCTGACAACTTGTTTGCCAACCGGATAGGCACTTCCAAAAGTAATGGCTACGAACAGTCCCATTAAGTGACCAGATAATTGTCCCTGAACAAAGTGGCTTTGCTTTTCTGACAAGGGTGCCGCACCAATTCGATAAAGACCTGATTATGGCTAGTGTGATCTCCAACAACTCGCGCTGCAAGAGTTGCTTTACGACAACTCGAATTGCTTTAGGTTAGCTCTCTCAAACCCCGTTCATTTGTATTGGTCTTATCCATGCTTTTGCGTTTAGCTCCATTTATTTTTGTGTTGATTTGGAGTGGTGCTTTTGTTGCTGCGCGAGGTGGTCTGCCAGATTTTACGCCTTGGGCCATTTTGACGTGCCGGTTTTTTGTAGCCGCTATGCTACTTGCTGCGCTTGCCTTGCTAATTAAAGAGAATGAGCCTGATTGGCGAGCTTACAAAGAACGTTGGGTGGGTGTTGTTGGTGCTGGAATCCTAATGAATGGGCTATATTTAGGCTTGTTTTTTACTGCAATGCTTGAGCTTCCAGCGGCAAACGTTGCTCTTATTGGATCTTTGACTCCATTGCTGACAGCAGCGCTGTCGGGCCCAATCTTAGGCGAGCATTTTAAGCCATCGCAGTGGGTAGGTTTTGTGCTTGGAATTATTGGTGTCTCTTTTGTGGTCGGTATCGACTACATAACCCTAGACGCCGGCACTGGAATAATGGCTGCGTTAGTTGGCGTGGTGTCGTTAACTCTAGGCACGCTTTGGCACGCCCGTGTAGCTCGAGGGCTACCTTTGTTGGCTACAAATTCCTTGCAGATGGCTGCCTCTGCAGTCTTTTGTTTTTTTATAATGCTGGTGGCAGAAGAGCCTAGGATTGAATTTACTCAAGCAAGTATCATTGCTTTTGCTTACCTAACTGTTGGTGTTTCGTTAGGGGCAATGGGACTTTATCTTCTAATGTTGCGCCATGGTGCAGCCGGCAAGGTTGCAGCGAATTTCTATCTTACCCCAGGTACAGCGGCCGTACTTGCTTTTATCATCTTAGGAGAGACCCTTGCTTGGGAGGCGTTGGTTGGGCTTCTCGCTGCCACGCTAGGTGTTTGGCTGGTTCAGAAGCCAAGTTTCTTGAAAGACAAGTCACGGTCATAGCGATAAAATCGGACAAAACCATAAGGTGTCAGGAGGAAAGAATGACGATTATTGATAGCCAAATTCATGCTTACGAAGCGAATACTCCCGCACGTCCCTGGAACACAGTGCCCAATTGGCCGCCTCACGTAACTGGTGATGAGATGGTCCAGGCAATGGATGCTGTTGGAGTGGACGGAGCAATATTTGTATCGGCCTTTTCGCTTTATAGGTTCGACGCTAGCTATGCTGTCGAGGTCCAAAAACAGCATCCAAATAAGTTTGCATTGGTTAAGCCGGTAGATACCACGAAGGGCAACGTAGGTGAGGTGGTTGATGAATGGAAAAATCAGCCTGGTGCTGTAGGTATTCGGGTAATGCTGACACATGGACCTGAATTCAGTCCCGACAATCCTGGAATGTCAGTCGCAATGCATGCCGCTGCAAAGAACGACCTTCCAGTAAACATGCTGTGTTGGGGTGAAATCGATAAAGGAATTGCGATGGTTGATAGCTATCCCAATACTCGCTTTGTTATCGACCACATTGGTATTTTGCAGCCTAGAACGCCTCCAGTGCCTGAAAACCCCTGGGCTGATTTAGATGCGGTGTTGTCGCTTGCGAGCCGCAAGAATGTAGTCATAAAAATTAGTGGAGCATGTACCCTATCTAAGGAAGGAGCGCCTAATTTCAGTGATATTTGGGATCCATTGGCCCAAATATTTGATACTTGGGGAATGGATAGATGCCTCTGGGGAACTGATTGGACCCGTGCGCATGCTGTTGTCTCTTATGAAGACGGGGTTAAACCTTTCATCGAAACAACGCGCCTTTCTGATAGTGACAGAGAAATGCTAATGGGGGGTGCAGCTGCAAAGGCGTATGGTTGGTCGCCAAAATAAATTTTATTAATTTTGTCCTTGTTCCCCCAAGATCTCTGCTCGAAACGCAACTACAGCAAAGATAATTGGGGGAACACAAAGTAACAATTACTCTGCCGCCACCTTTGCGCTGTTTGCCTGCCATGATTGAACAACAGGCAAAACTTCTTTCGCGTAAAGTTTTAGAGACTGTTCCGCTATTTCATACGGTGTTCCGCCAAAGCGGAAGCTTGTTGCCAATTCAAAGTCGCCAATAAGATCGCGTCGCTCTTCAAGCATTTTTAGTACCTGGTCAGGCGTGCCCCAGACAGAAGCTTGCATAAAACCATCAATAATTCCATCTATCCCTACTTCCTTTGCAACTTTTACTTTTGCGGCATAGGCGTCGTAGCCTTTCACCGTAGAAAAATGCTCGCCAAGAAGTTCATAGTGTTCGAAGTTTGATAGCACGAAAGGCCCCATATATTTACGGGCGAGTTCCTCTGCTCCATCCATTGAGGGAGTACAAACACAAAAATCTGCAATTAGTGGTCTCGGAGGCGGCATGCCCGGAAAATACTCTGGAATGAGTTCGCGATGTTTTTGAATTGCCGGAAGCCTAGATGGCCAAGGGCGATCAGCAAACATTACCATATGGGCGCCCAGCTTTGCTGCTGAAACAACTGAGTCGTCACTAGAAGCAACAGCATACAAACGATCCCTTATTGGGAAACGTGGCCTTGGGCGTATTTCAACGCGTGGTTGCTTGTAGTGAGGTCCTTTTCCTTCCATCCAGCCGGTTTCGAGGGCATCTACTATCATAGCAGCAGCTTCATCAAAGCGTGTTCGACTTTCGTCCATTGACACGCGAAATGCCTCAAACTCTCTACGCGCGAGACCTCGCCCAACACCAAATCGGAGGCGTCCCTCTGTAAAATGATCTAGCATCGAAACCTTTTCAGCTACCCGAAGAGGATCATTCCACGGCAGGATTACTGCCGCGGTTCCAACGTCCACGTTTGGGCGTTGACCGGCGAGATATGCCATAAGTTGAAGATTGTCCGGGCAAAATGAGTAATCGTGATGGTGATGTTCGACAGCCCAAAGGCAATTAAAGCCTAAGTCGGCGGCTAGCAACGCTAATTTAAGTTCTTCATCATACGCTTGCTGGTCGGAGCAATTATCCCAACCATATGTTGCGCAGATCATTTGTAAACCTACTTCCATGTTTCCAAATCCTCCTGAGTTTTGATTTCAGATCGAGCAGGAAAAACCACCATCCACGCTTATTGTTTCGCCAGTAACGTAACTTGCCAAGGGTGAAGCTAAAAAAAGAGCAACACCCGCTACGTCTTCTGGTTGCCCCCAGCGACCAGCTGGTGTTCGGCGCAAGATTTCATTGTTTATAGTCTCTCGCTTCTGGGATACTTCAGTCATGTTTGTAGCAATCCATCCGGGAGCGATGGCGTTGACTCGGATGCCATCAGAGGCCCATGCAACCGCTAATGATTTTGTTAATTGAACGATAGCAGCTTTGCTTGCGCCATATGCGGGATTGCCTGAGGACGCAAAAAAGCTCGTGAGTGAGGCTATATTGATTATTGCGCCGGTAGCTTCCGCAAGACGCGGTCTTAATAACTCTGATAAGGTCATCATTGAGGTTAGATTAACGTCGATTACGCGGCGGAAGGTTTCAGTCTGAAATTCTTTTCGCTTGTAAGCGACCATTCCAGCATTATTGATGAGGATGTCTATCGGGCCAACTTGGTCAGCGACTTGCTGAACAGCAGTATCATCTCCCAAATCAGCTTGTAAAAATTCCATTTCCCGTATGTCTGTTTCGTAAGTTGAGGCTGCGCGGGTCCCAGTAATTGTCACTTGGGCACTTGCATCCCTAAAGGCTCGAGCTATGCCGTTCCCAATGCCACTTGATCCACCGGTTACTAGAACGTGTTTGTTTGTAAAATCCAGAAAATTCACGAGTTAAACTCCCGATGTATCATGAGGCGTAACCATACTGATGGAGGTGCGGAGACCTCCTTAGAACAGAGGCTCCAATATTCAGACTGCAAATCTCTCCTGGTGTGAAGAGAGATGCTTACAAGAATAAGAAAATCCTACCTAAACCTTTGATTAATTTTTAATCCTTGAAATTACTTTCTTAGAAAAATCTTCTATTTGCTGAAACATAGTATCGACAGGGGTATTGAATACGATGGCATCGAGACCTTGCTTCTCCAGGGTCTCCAGTTGCTCGATAATTTCTTCTGGATGACCTGCAATGCAAAAATTTTTGATCATTTCGGGAGTGATGAATCTAGCTTCATCAGGGCCAAGGTGGCTGTAATGAGCAGCATGCATTTCTTGCTGTCGGGTCTCGGCCTGCTTGGCCATGTGATACTCCATGTATTCGTCCCAAATAGGCATCACATAGTCTGGAGGTGAATTTCCTGTTTCAGCCACAAAATCAACAAGATAATGCACGTTTGCCATAATTGATGGTCCAATTAGCTCTATCACTCGGTCAGATCTGAGTGTCTCGCCTTTTTCCAACATCAGCATATTCACCAAGGCATATGTTTGGAAATGATCTCCGGAGCGCCCAGCTTTTTTTAATCCTCTCTTTACATTGGTTAGAGCCGATGGAATTGACCCGCCTCGGGGAATGCCTGTGATAAGGCCGTCTCCAATTTCTCCGGCTAGTGCTTGTGCTTTCGGACCGAATGCTCCCACCATGAGGGGAATGTATTGTTCAATATTAATGTAGCCGAGTTCTAGACTTTGGAACTTAATAGGGTGGCTTGTGCCGTTCAGCTTGTAGTCTACCTCTTCACCCGCCAACAGGCTTTTAACTGTCCTCAGATATGTCTCGAATTCTTTAACCTTCATTGGTTTCTGGCCCATCGAGCGCATAGCGGTATTACCGGTACCAGCTCCAAAGAAACAACGGCCAGGAGCTAAGCGATTTATTGTTGCAATCCCATTGGCAGCTACTGGAGCTAGCCTAAGACCAGGAATGGCTAGCCCAGAGCCAAGCCTCAGTGTTTTTGTTTGTAACGCTGCGGCTGCCATCGTGGCCCAAATATTTGATCGAATAAGATGTGTGTCGGGAAACCATGCAAAGTCGAAGCCCAGGTTTTCAGCGTTTACAACAAAATCTAATTTGTTGATGTAGCCGCAGCCTACTCCAAATTGCATGGTAATTCCTTCCTAGTCGATTGGTACGAAAATTGAGTGGCGAAGTTTGCCATTCAGTGCTTTCGAGAAATGTCCTTTCCCGTGCGTGTCCTCAACTAAAATGACTTCGCCTGCTTCTATAATCCGTGTCTCACCATCACTGGCCTGAATAGAGACCCCAGCGTCCAGATTAATAATATATTGACGACGAGGAGCAGGGTGCCATTCATAGTCATAATCGCCTGGTGTCTCTCGAAAAATAATCCCGCTGGCGGGAAAAGTCTCAGAAGTTCTTCCTCCCCGTCCTTGGTTTTTCCATTCAATTTCTATATCCCGAAAGTGTGTCTCACCATCCTCGTCGACATAAAGATTGTGAATGCGCATTATTCTCTCCGACTAGTCCGTTGTCTTGGTCGACTGCCAAGCAACCATGCGCCACTGACCATCTTGGTTTTCCCATACATCTGTAAAGCGAACACCAAATTTGAGGGCTTTACCGCCCGAGTTGACGGATATCTGTGCTTTTCCAGTTAGCACTACAACATTCTTCCCAAGTTCTTGCGCTTTAACTTCTGATGGCACTACCGACTCATAAACTGTAGCGCCAGATTTCATATTACCGATTAGACTATCCTTCGTATCTAAGCGGGCGGAAGAATGGGTATAGATTAGGTTTTTACAGATAATTTTTTGCAGCTTTTCAGTGTCACTCGCTGCCATTGCATCCATACGTTCTTTGTCGAGTGCTATCACTAGATCACTATTACTACTCATTGCTTATACTCCTTTGTCATAACCCTTTAGTTTCTGTAATTATTTTAACCACCGTGGTTGAGGTTTCCTGCAGCTAAGTTTTGAAGTGCATCATAGATTTTTCTCTCTATCTCTATACCTTCTTTAAGACGCTTAGCCCGCTCATGCATGCTGCGTTCTCCAGGAATTCGAATTTCAGTTATTCCGGGTTGGCGCGGTGTCGCTTTGATGGTTTTAATTCTATTTGAAACCTCGCGGCGATAATCTTCCAATGGCATGAATAGATCTGGTTTGATTGCAATAAATAAGTACCCAGTCTGTGTATTTTCGGGTCTAATGCCGCCCGCTAAAGCACCAATTGCATCCATAGCTAGAGCTAGTCCAAATCCTTTATAACCTCCAGTAGAACCACCGAACGGGAGAAGGGCACCTTCCTTTGCTTCGCTGGCATTTATAGTTGGCTCACCATTTGGTCCAATGGCAACACCTTCGGGCAAGGTAGCGCCAATGCGTTCACGAAATTGTAGGTCTGTCCCCATGAATGCGGAGGTTCCCATGTCAATCACCAGAGGGTCGGTTGATGTGGGAAAACCAAAGGCTATTGGGTTTGTGCCAAGTGAACGAGCAGCACCGCCAAAGGGAGCTACCCATGATGGGGCAGACACGGTATGCATAGCTACGAAACCTGCTTTCGCAATCATCTCGCAGTAGAGGGCGCTTCGTCCTGTCATCCAAGTATTGCCAAGGCATACAATCGATAGGCCGTTTGTATCAGCGCGCTCTATTGCAATTTCAGATGCACGATAGGCAGCAACCATTCCATTTTCCCACCCCCCATCAACAAGTACAGCGGCTCCGTTGTCTTTAACGATGGTAATAGGTCTTCGGTCATCCTTAAAATGTGGGTCGTCAACCACATTCAGAAGTTTTGGTAGTCCAGAATACTCGTAACCTGATAGTGCAGCGTCCATCGCGTGTTCTGCTAGAATGCGAGCTTCATCTTGAGCATAGCCTGCACCTTTCATAGCTGCTTCAGCTAGCATTTGACCTTCTTCTGCAGTCAGTTTTACTTTTCCGTTTGATGCGCTGGACATTCGATGCCTTACCCCTTGAGCCTTGCCAAAGATGAAACCTAACGACAGGCTGCAGTCTGGCATCGAAAGATTGGTTTAAATCGGCTAATTAAACCAGTCCAAAATAGGCAGTTAATTTTCAAGGTAGGTAAGTTGAGAGAAGGAGATAATGTTTGAGCGTCGTACGGATTGGTGTGTTGGGAGCGGGCTTAATTGGGAAAAAACATATCGCAGTGCTGTTAGCTAATAAGGGCAATTATGAGCTTGTGGGTGTAGCAGATCCAGATTTAGATGCTGCTAAGCGCGCTGCTCCTGAAGCTCAACACTTCTCTTCGGTGCAAGCCTTGCTTGCTGAGGCTAGGCCAGACGGGGTTGTCATTTCCACGCCCAATCAAACTCACCTTGAGATAGGTCTAACTTGCATCAAAGCGGGGTTGCCAATCCTCGTAGAGAAGCCTGTTGCTGACTCGCTGGAGGATGCACACCGCCTGATCGATGCTGCCGAAGCAGCGGATGTTCCAATCCTTGTTGGGCATCACCGCCGACATAATCCGATAATGCAAGCGGCCGCGAGGGCAGTACATGAAGGTTCTCTCGGTCGGATCGTAAGTGCGTCTTCACTTTGGATGACGCATAAACCAAAAGGCTATCACGATCCTGCTTGGCGTAGGCGCCCTGGTGGTGGCCCAATTTTGATTAATGCTATTCACGAAGTCGATAGTTTGAGAATGTTGTTAGGCAATATCGCCGAAGTGCAGGCATTTTCTTCTAATGCCGTGCGTGGGTTTGAAGTAGAAGATACCACTGCAGCAGTATTTCGTTTCTCCTCGGGGGCACTTGGAACCCTAACTCTATCAGACACTGCTTCGGCTCCCTGGACTTGGGAGTGGACGTCTGGAGAAAATCCGGACTTCCCAAAAACTAATGCAGATAGTTTATTCATTGCGGGAACATTAGGTAGTTTAGCGGTCCCATCTCTGTGCTTAAGAACTCATCTCAAAGGGGCCGAAAGTTGGCTGACTCCACTTCTAGAGGACAAGCTCCCCTATCAAGCTCAAGATCCATACATCCCTCAAATGACAAATTTTGCTGATGTAATACGCGGAGATGCTGAGCCGGTTGTTTCAGGGCGTGAAGGTTTAAAAACTCTAGCTGCAACTCTGGCTATAGCAGAAGCTGCTAACACGGGTCGTGCGGTCAAGTTATGATAAGGACTTCCTCGTCGTCGGGTCATCAAGAAAAGAAATTTCAGCTGTAATGGAGAAGCAAAGTGCGTGATATGACTGGTGTCGTAGTAGTCATGCCAACACCATTTGATACGAATGGAAACATCGATGAAGCTAGTTTGGAGCGTCTTGTTAACCATTACATGAGTTTAGGCGTACAGGGTCTGACTATCATGGGGGTTATGGGCGAGGGCGCTAAACTGACAGAAAGTGAATCTAATAAGTTAATGCGTCGTATCTTTGACCTAGTAGACGGTCAGATACCATTGATAGTGGGTGCCTCCAATCCTAATGATGAGGTAGTAGTTAGCCTGGGTGAAACAGCTATGGCATTAGGTGCTGCAGGTCTGATGATTTCACCTAAATCGGGCCTGCAGAATGACGATGCAGTGTTCAACTATTTTGCTAACCTTACAAATAAACTTGGTGGTCAAATACCGATATGTGTTCAGGATTATCCGCCAGCGTCTGGCGTCAATGTGAGCGTTGACGGTCTTCTAAAACTTTTTTCTGAATTCGAGACAGTTGAGATGGTGAAGTTGGAGGACAATCCAGGTCTCGATAAACTGACACGATTGATTGATGCCATTGAGGCACTTGCTCTTAAGCCCGCTGTGTTTGTGGGAAACAATGCCCTGTTCACGGAATTGGAATTAGCCCGTGGAGCTGCAGGGATAATGACCGGGTTTGCCTTTCCAGAAATGTTGCTGGAACTCTACCGTCTAAGTCGGGCAAACGATTTTGACTCAGCTTCTGATCTTTATGAGGCATACTTGCCGCTTATACGATATGAATCGCAGCCAATTGTTGGGCTTGCTGCGCGGAAATATGTTCTTAAACGGCAAGGATTAATTGACTCGCCTACGCTGCGCGATCCAGCTTACCCTCTAACCTCTATCGATAGGGCAGAAATAGATAGGATGCTGGATCGTTTAGAACGCAGGCGAGGACAACAGGCTTAACTTGCCAGATAACCTCCATCAACGTGCAGTTCAGAGCCAGTGATGTAGCTGGCATCGTCCGATGCCAAGAACAAGCAGGCCTTAGCAACCTCATCCGCTCGACCATTGCGTCGCATTGGTACCCGTTTAAGCATCTTTTCACGAATTACTGGATCAGCTGTTGCTCCTGATGTCCTCATCGGCGGCATCAGGCCAGGATGAACCGAATTAACACGTATACCTTCCCGAGCATGGCGTACCGCGGCTGACTTAGTAATGGTTCGGACAGCGCCTTTAGAAGCATTGTAGCCGTGGTGAATGTTGTTTTGACCGACATTACCAGAAATTGAAGATAGGTTAACTATAGAGCCACCCCCATTTTGGGCCATAGCAGGAATGCAATGTTTCATTCCATAGAAGACGCCATCGACATTGACAGACATCAAGTTTCTCCAGGCTCCCTCATCAAACGGATCCTCAAAAGCGCTGCCAGAAATTCCAGCATTATTTATAAGGATATCTAACTGACCAAAAGCAGACAGGACGTCTTTGACAAAAACAGCCCAAGCATCATCATTTGTTACATCCAATTTCCAAAAACGAGCTTTTCCTCCGTCTGCCTCTATTTCTGCAACCCGCTTCGGGCCTTCATCCTCTAGGATGTCTGCAATAGCTACAATTGCTCCTTCAGACGCGAAGAGTTTGGCTGTCTCCGCCCCCATGCCAAAGGCACCTCCAGTGACAATTGCAACTTTATTTTTTAAACGATCAGTCATTAGTTTTCCCCTATCGAATTCCGATTGGAGCGCCGCCAAGATGCTGCCCACCATCAGCTAAAAGGAACTCACCGGTAATATGTTTGCCTGCTTCGAGAAACATTACTACCGCCTCTGCCATATGCTCCGGCCCACCGGCTCTACGCAAAGGGTTAGTAGCCTCTAAGTGGGCCTTTGTCGCATCATAGCGCTCAGCCCCCATCCCATTTCTGAGCCAGTCACCCTGAACGAAGCCTGGACATACCGTGTTAACACGAATTTCTGGGCCAAGCGTGCGAGCTAAGCTTAGGGTCATTGTATTCAGGGCACCTTTTGAGGCGGCATAGGCAATACATGATCCAGTGCCCATGACCCCAGCTATTGAAGATACGTTCACAACTGAACCACCTCCATCATTTCGTAAAATGGGAGCTGCAGCTCTTATCATTTGATAGGCTCCAACGACATTCACTTGGTAAATGTCGAGGAAATCCTTTCCTGAAAGACCGTCGAGATCATTGTGCGCCACAAATTTTGTTGTGCCAGCATTGTTAACAAGACCATCAATGCGGCCAAATGCTTTCTCAGTTTCTGACACAAGCCTTTTGCAGTCCGCATCGTCTGAAATGTTAGCTTTAACAACTAACGTTTTGACACCAAGCGCTCTGCACTCTTCCGCAACACCGTCAGCAGGTCCCTGGCTTCGCGAAAAATTGATGACAACATTGCATCCCTTTTCCGCTAATTGGCGGACAACAGCTGCACCTATGCCAGAGGAGGAGCCAGTAACTATTACCACTTTGTCATTTAATGAACTTGTCATGAGCTCTTACTCTACTTTAGAGGAGAATGTGATGCTGGAAACATAAGAGTTGACCACATCTCTTCGATGTGTTGTCCACTGAATTTAAGAAATTCTTGCCAACCCTGATCAGCAACTGCTGCATTGCGTGCCGTCATGCGTTCTTCAAACGAAGGATAAGACCAAATATGGCAAACCTCGTTTGGCTGTCCCGCCTCGGTGCCCCAAAGACCTACAAGTTTTGAGTACTTTTCACGATGTTCCATGGCTTTTAGGAAAGTATCAGTCCAAACCTTCATTGAGCCTGGGCGTAGTCTGTAGTTGCGGAGTTCGTAAAGATTATTTTCCGAGCTTGGAGCGATTGGTGTCCGATAGCAGTTAAGAAGTCGTATGTCCTGACGAACTAAGTGCTCTCGGATTTTGGGAAGATAATCATTATTCCAACTTGGGTTTGCGCTGAGAGCTTTTCTTTTTTCTGCTCTTTCGTTGAGATCTTTATAACTCCAAAGATGCATTACCTGGTTGAGAGGTCCTACCTCGGTGAGCCAATAACCTTCGAGTTTTCCATAATCATCCCCGCGTATATTCCGAGAAATCGTGCCAGCATTCTTGGCAACGATAGGAGCAGAGCCGGGCTTCACTGTGTACGTGCGCAATTCATAAATCATTATTTTCCCCCTGGAGAAGTATCAGAGGGGAACTTTAGACTGGCCTACAGTCCTTCGAAAGCCTTCTTGAAACCATTAGGTGAAATAGGGATTTCTATTTCGTCGCCATCTGCTATCCGACCAGTCACAGTAAAAGTGTTTCCTTTTTTGAGCATTTCTAGCAAATCATCTGTTAGAGTGATGAATGCTCTGCAGCCTGAAGAGAGACATTGTTCAAAAGAAATTGTTTTAATTGTCTTGGCGGCTTGGACCTTTAATCCTGCTGGGAGATCAAGTCCTAATGGCGCATCGATCATTGCACCAACGCGATCGCCCTCAGCGGAGTGGGCAATCACTACAACCATTATGGTCTTAGCATCTTGCTGAACTGTTTGAAGAAGATAACATCTATCAGATTTATCAGGCCTGGGTTCACAAAGCTTTGCCCAATCGCCAAAAATAACTTTTTGCTCCTGAGCTGTTGCAGTAACACACCAAGCTAAAAGCATGCAGATAATCAGCAGTTTTAAGCTTCTTTTAATCATAGAGATATTCTTTAGCATACGGGTATCCATGATTAAATTTGCTTCAAGGAAGCGCTTGTGACGCAGGAGTTGATACCGAAAGACGAGAGCACGGAAGGACTGTTTCTTCGGTTTGGCCCTTCTTATCGCTGGTTGGTGACAGCAACCGGCCTTTTTGGCGCATTCGCAATGGTACTTTCAGCCACTATCGTCAATGTAGCTGTCCCGGAAGTCCGGGGAGCATTTGGTGTGGGTCAAGATGAGGCCCAATGGATGGCAACAGCCTTCCTTGCGACCATGACGGCAAGTCAGCTTCTAAATGCTTGGATGGTTGCCGCGTTCGGCAAGCGAGGTGCTTTTCTTTCAACTCTTATTTTATTCACTATTGGAGCAGTGATCTGCTCAACTGCCCACAATATGCCAACTTTAATTGTTGGTAGAGTCCTTCAGGGAGCTGCGGCTGGAATTATTCAGCCTCTAGTAATGGTCTCAATTGTTGAAGTGTTTCCTCCAGATAGGCGCGGCACTGCAATGGGTATTTTTGGCTCTGGTGTGGTTCTCGCTCCAGCGATAGGACCTGCTGTTGGAGGCATTGCGATCGACGAATTTTCCTGGCGCTTAATGTTTATACTCCCGCTACCAGCGGTTTTTATTGCCTTTATTGGCGGTATCATTTTCATGCCAACCAAGAAAGATAATGCAAAGCGCCCTCCGTTTGATTGGACTGGATATGGCCTTTTGCTCGTTGCACTTGCCGTCATAATGAACGCAATTGCGGGAGGACCACGTTTTGGCTGGGGTTCAGATAAAATTGCAAGTCAGCTCTTGGTTGGTGGTCTTCTCGCCGGTGCATTTTTATATTGGCAAGCCAGAAGTAGAGCGCCAATTCTGTCTCTTGATTTGTTTAAAAACCCAGGTTTTTCGTCTGCAGTTGCCGTCGCTTTTGTATTTGGAGCAGGGAACTTTGCATCTAGCTACATAATTCCTGTTTTTGTGCAGGATGTGCAGAGTTACACAGCAACCCGCGCCGGTATGTTGTTAATGCCAGCTGGACTAATATTGGTGGCAGCCCTTCCATTAACTGGAAGGATGTCTGATCGAGTGCCAGGCCATATCATGGTTGCGATTGGCCTCGCCTTTTTTGCCGCTGGCGCTCTAGCAATGAGTTTCGGTGATGCTGATACAAGCTTTTTGGTATTTGCCAGTTTTGCAATTGTAAGTCGTTTTGGCCTTGCGTTTATTCTTCCCTCTTTAACCTCATCTGCATTTAAGGCGTTAAAACCAGATCAGTTAGCTCGTGGTTCAGGCAGTATGAATTTTATAAGACAGCTTGGTGGTGCGAGTGGGACTAACCTAATTGTTGTATGGCTTCAAACGCGTCATGCTTCTCATGCTCAGGTATTTAATGGCACTCAGGCCCCAGATAATCCTGCTACTTTCGAAACACTTGGTAGATTGACCGACCAGCTATCAGCCGAGGGCTTGGATGGTTTTGCCTTGGACGCATTAGCGGCCGATTTTCTTGCTCAGGCGATTAATGCCAAGGCTTTAGCTCTTGCATTTCAAGATTGTTTTTTAGCTTTGGCAGTCGTGTTTTTCATAGCAATTATACCTGCCTTTATACTCGGCCGTTTTATGGGGAAGGGAAATTAATGGGCGCTTTAGATGGAATTAAAGTCATTGATCTCAGTCGTGTTCTTGCGGGTCCTTTTTGTGGCCAATTACTGGCAGAGAATGGAGCTGATGTCATTAAAATTGAGGGTCCAGAAGGCGACCTTAATCGTGGTTTTCCCCATGTTTTGGCGGAGGGAGATAGCACCAATTTTCGTTCTGTAAATCGAGGGAAAAGGGATATCACACTCAATTTAAAGTCTGAAAAAGCGAGAGCATTACTGGATAAGTTACTGCAGGATGCCGATGTCTTAATTCAAAGTTTCCTTCCCCCAGTTGCGGAAAAACTGGGAGTTGGTTGGGACCGTATACAAAAAAAATTTCCTGACCTCATATACGTTTCCATCTCTGGCTACGGTGCAGAAGGACCACTGAGCAACAAGCCTGGATACGATACTATGGTGGCTGCTTATTCTGGTGTTATGTCTTTGACTGGTGAGCCTGACCGCCCACCCGTAAGGCTTGGCGTTACAGCTATTGATCTTGCCACTGGGATGCTGGCGTATAGTGGCGTTACAACAGCTTTGTTGGCAAGAGAACGAGGAAAAGCTCGGGGGCAGAGAGTGAATGTTTCACTCCTCGAAACGGGAGTTACATTGCTGGGATTTCATGGCGCTGGCTATTTAGCGACGGGTGAGGTTGATAAGAGAGAAGGAGCTGGCTACGAGTCTTTATCTCCGTACGGTGCCTATCGAGCCAAAGATGGTGAAATCATGATTGGTGCACCTACACAGGCAATGTGGGTAAAAGCTTGCCATGCTCTGGAAATGAAAGAGCTGATTGATGATCCCCGTTTTGCAACTAACGCATTACGCTGTGAAGCTAGAGAAGAGCTTCGGCAAGAGATTGAATTGCGGCTGAAGAGCAAAACGGTGGATGATTGGATTGGTAAATTAGAAGAAGCTGGAGTTGCAAATTCTCCTATCAATTCCATCGATCGCGTATTGAATGATCCTCAAACTTTAGCAAACCAAATGGTTGTTGAGTGTGCTGCTGCAGATGGCAGTATTCAACGTCTTTTGGGTTTGCCTTTTAAATTAACGGCTACCCCGGGTAGTCCTGGGGCTGCACCTCCGAGACAAGGACAGCATAATTTAGAGGTATTTTGTGGGGACCTTGGTCTTTCCTCTGAAGAGTTGGCAGTCTTACAGTCAGAAGGCGCGATTTAAAAAAAGCAAAGTGGGATCAATAAAGGTATTCAATGGCCAATCTAACGGAATTTCTTGGTTTTCATGCCCGCCGAACCCCAGGTCGGACAGCGATCGCGTATAAAGACAAAGAAATCACATACGCAGAATTAATGTTGAGGGCGACAGCGGGTTCGAATTGGCTAGCTGAAAGAGGGATAAGCCGAGGTGATGTGGTAGCTGTTTTGATGAAGAACAGTGCTGCATTTTTTGACCTTGTGTTCGCAGTAAGTCATTTGGGAGCAGTCCTTCTTCCCATTAACTATCGACTGGCTCCAAACGAGATATCGTACATTTTAGGAGACTCTGGTGCGAGACTTTTGATTGCAGATCAAGAATTCGAAGAGGTTATCACTCTCCTGGATCAAGAAATCGCTGAGGATGTATTCCTTCTAAATAGCTCTGCCCAGGAAGACATTAGATATGTGGCGATTAATAGCGGGTCACATTTTCCTGTCTTACGCCATAGCAGCGATTTAATGCGTCTGGTTTATACTTCAGGCACAACAAGTAGACCAAAGGGCGTTATGCACGCCTATGACCAGTTCTACTGGAAACACCTATCACTTATTCCGCCTCTTGATCTCTCACATAAAACCCGGCTTTTGATTGTGGGCCCGCTCTATCACGTTGGTGGACTAGAGTTGCCTGGCCTTTCAGTGCTCGCTTTAGGTGGTATGGTTGCGCTTGAACGAGAGTTTGACCCTGAAAGAGCACTTGCCACTATTAAGCGATACAGTCTCAATGGAGCGTGGTTTGCCCCAACCATGACTAACATGATTTTGGCCTTACCAAGCAGTTGTTGGGTATCTGCTAGATCACTGAGTTGGGTAATTGGTGGTGGGGAACGTACGCCTGAAGCTCGGATACGCTCCTTCGCTGAAGCATTTCCTAATGCTCGATATATTGACGCATATGGTCTGACAGAAAGTAACAGCGGCGACACTTTCATGGTACCTGGAATGGAACTTGCAAAGATTGGTTCTACTGGTCGTGCGGCTCCCCACTTAGAGGTGGAAATACGCGATGAAGCAGGAGCAACATTACGACCTGGCCAAGATGGGGAGATCTGTCTTCGTGGCAGGAAGATCACATCTGGATATTGGAATGATAAGCAGCGTACCGATGAAGCATTTTTTCCAGAAGGATGGTTTAGAACTGGTGATATAGGACATCTTGATGATGAAGGTTTTCTATATCTCACCGACCGTAAGAAGGACATGATCCTCTCAGGAGGGGAAAATATCGCTTCAAGTGAATTGGAGCGGGTTATCTATGAGATGCCAGAAGTTCTTGAGGCAGCAGTTATTGCGGGGGCTGACCCAGAATGGGGTGAAGTGCCGGTTGCGGTCGTAACCCCAAGACCCGGGTTGAATATTACGCTGTCGGATTTACAGAAACATTGTCGAAAGTCTTTGGCGGGTTTTAAAACTCCAAAGCGTTTAATTATTAAAGAAAGTTTACCCAGAAACCCATCCGGTAAGGTTCTGAAGCGTGTATTGCGCGAAGAAATTGACCTCTGAGTTCATTCTTCTTTAAGCGGATTTGGTATTTAGTGAACGTCGTTGCTCACTCCGAAGGCTATAAATCGAAGTGCCAATTATAATACATGATCCTAAGATCGTGGACCAAGTTGGTACTTCGAGAAACACAAAAAATCCAATGAGTGCAGCAAAGACTAGCCGGGCATAATCGAGCGGGGCTACGGCGCTGGCCTCGCCTGCCCGATATCCCGCGATGTTACAAAATTGTCCAGCGACAGAGAGAAAGCCAATTCCTAGCATCATCGCCCATTGCAGAAGGGTAGGCCAAACCCAAAAATAGATTCCAAATGGCAGCATTGCGGCACCGACTAGCAGCGCTTGATAACTTAAGATTGTGATGGAGCGATCGAATTGAGAAAGGTGACGAATTATAATTGACACCATCGCGGCCCCAGCTGCGCCGGCAACTGCATATAAGGCGTAGATGTCAACGCCACTCGTCTCTGGCTGCACAATGACTAACACTCCGGCAAAGCCAACAAGAGTTGCTAACCATCTATTAACCCCAGCAATTTCTTTTAAAAAAATGATCGCAAAAATTGTCACAAATAAGCTTTTTGCGAAGCTTAAGGCTGTGGCATCAGCCATTGGCATGTGCTGTATAGCTAAGAAACTGCCTACCATCGCGATTATGGCAAACATTACCCTAACAATTTGCAGTGGAAGTGATTTAGTCCGTAACGCGTCCGGAAAATTGCGAGCAATTACAGGCAACACACTAATAGTCATGGTGGCCTGGCGAATAAGTAAAATTTGAAAAACACTTATTTCGCCGCCTAATTCTTTTATGAAAGCAGCCGCTAAGGTAAAGATGATGCCCGCTGTCATAATATAAATCGCGCCGCGAACGTTGCCGGGCAGCAGCTGCAAAGGGGCCAATAATTTAGCCCATGATGTCTGTATCAAGTCTTTGATACTGATCATGGTTAAACCTAACTAATAGATCGAAGCAATTCAGTGAAGCTGAAGTTTGTTAGCTCTAATTAATGTCTGACCCGAAGCTTCAAGCTCAGCCAACTTTTGTTATAGCTTTTTTCAAGATTGAGATCATTTCTTCCATCTCGCTTTCTTTCACGATCAGTGGTGGAGACATCGCTAACACATCACCTGTTGCGCGAAGATAGAGCCCTTGAGCAAAGCACTCTAAGAATACATCGAAACCACGTTTTCCTGGCTCCCCAGGTCGAGACGATAGCTCAACGGCTCCCATAAGTCCTATATTGCGGACATCGATTACGTTTGGGGCATCGGCCATGCTGTGAAGTAAATTCTCAAATTTTGGGGCAAGATCGGCCGACCGCTGGAATAGCTGCTCGTCTCTGTAGATATCGAGTGTTGCAAGACCTGCAGCAACTGCGAGAGGGTGAGCTGAATAAGTGTAACCATGGGCTAGCTCAATTGCCCACTCTGGGCCAGTCATGAAGGAGTCATAGATTGCTCGCCCCATCACTACAGCTGAAGAGGGTGCAGCACCGTTGGTTAACCCTTTTGCAATGGTCATCATGTCGGGAGTCACTCCGAATGCCTCCGACGCAAAGGCAGCACCAACACGTCCAAAACCTGTGATAACTTCATCAAAAATGAGAAGAATGCCATGGGTATCACAAATATCTCTGAGGCGTTTTAGATAGCCTTTAGGAGGTGGAAGGACGCCTGTTGAACCTGCGACCGGTTCAACAATAACTCCTGCAATCGTAGATGGATCATGAAGTTCACAGATGCGTTCAAGGGCATCTGCGAGTTCTGCGCCATGGTCCGGCAGTCCTCTGCTAAATGCGTTACGGTTCAGGTCGGAGGTGTGTGGAAGGTGGTCAACACCTGGGAGCATGAGGCCAAACATTTTTCGATTGGCTTTGATTCCCCCAACGGACATGCCTCCGAAGCCAATCCCATGATAACCTCGCTCGCGGCCAACAAAGCGAGTGCGCTGCGCTTCTCCACGAGCTCTGTGATAAGCGAGAGCAATCTTAAGTGCTGTATCCACTGCTTCGGAGCCTGAATTGGCAAAAAAGACTGTGTCTAAGCCCTCCGGTGCAAGGTTTCCAATTCGTGAGGCTAGCTCAAACGCTCCAGGGTGACCCATTTGGAAACTTGGAGCATAATCCATGTGATCGGCCTGGGCTTTGATTGCTTCCGCAATTTCTTTTCGCCCGTGCCCAGCATTAACGCACCATAAACCAGCTGATCCATCCAGAATTTTTCTGCCATCACGTGTAATGTAATGGACTCCCTCAGCACCGGTTAAAAGTCGTGGTGCTTTTTTAAACTGACGCTGGGAGGTAAACGGCATGAAGAATGCTTCGAGATCGTTGGTGTCTGCGTGCGCTAGTGATGCTGGGGTTGTCATGATGGGAAGCGTCCTTAGCTAATGGAAAAGGAATGAGAATTACGATAAC
>Ga0255782_10000744_pt1 | contig 29474 bp, 40 predicted proteins | sample 101ome_26_FD_179980 | JGI IMG/M metagenome (GOLD analysis project Ga0255782, IMG submission 179980) | Coastal salt marsh microbial communities from the Groves Creek Marsh, Skidaway Island, Georgia - 101408AT metaG (version 2) | ecosystem: Environmental > Aquatic > Marine > Intertidal zone >...
GGAGCTGGGCCGTGGCCCTTTTTTTTGTCCGCCGCATAGAAGGAAACGAGTGGAACCTTTATTACTGCCTAGCTCCGGAAATGGTAAATCTCGTTATAGATGTATGACTTGCGCATGCCCCTGTGCGTAGGCAACAGCACGGCCTATGCCCCATGCCCTGAGCCGTTCGAACAAATGTTCGGCTCTTGGGCGTGGGCGTGGCCGACCCCCTAGCCCCATACCCCCGCCCGCGGCTGGAATTAGGTGCTGGCAAATTTCGTTATTACTTTGCCCTGACACGGGGCAAATGACCCATTACATGGAGGTGAGCAAGTGATTAGGTTCTATTACCTAGATGAAAAGTACCCTCATTTCGGTAGCTATTACTGCTACAAGTGCTCAGTACAAGCCGGTATGTCCTACGAAATGTCGTGGGCAAGCAAGGCAGAGACTTGTGATGCGTGTGGCACCAATGGCTAATTACCACAGAAAGGATAATCATGCGTGAAACAGTTAGCTATATGCTTCCGTGTCCGCCATGCGACATGCCTGAGGAAGTACGGGCAGTGCCTCAGTTAGCTCGCCATTGGTGGGCAGTGCCGGGGAATTGGGTTGTAAGCGGCGAATGGCCCTGGGATTATTTGCAAACAAAGGGCGTAAGAATACCCCACGATTTATGGGACAAGCTGTTCAAGTACGAAGATTGGCCTGAACGGTGGCACACCGCTGATGAATGGTTAGCGTGTCAGGAATCTGCCGACTACGACTGCCCTGCGGGTAAAAGACAAGCCGCACTTCAGGCAGAAGCAGAGAGCTATTATCTATCGAACAAGTGTTCGAATTAGTGACAGCACTAGTGACAGGTTTATCCACAGGGCTGTCAGCTATGTCGTGACGACATAACTTGCCATTACTAGCCGTTTCGGTATAAAGTGACAGCGTGACAGCAAAATGGCATTTTAGAAAAAGTTCTGGATACTCATGCATAGCATCTTGCATTTAGAAAAAGTTTATAAATTCGCTGTCAACGCTGTCATGCTGTCAAGCTTTGGCTCCAGTACTGGGCAAAGTGCCCATTTTAGGCTGTGGATAAGTCCCTTTTTGGTGACAGAGTTATCCACAGGCTTGTCAGCTATGTCGTGCTGGTACAGCTATGTCGTGATGACAGCCAAGTTATCCACAGGTTTCGAACAAATGTTCGATTACGGAATGGTTAGCACCACAGCCCTGCCCTCGAGTAGAACTGGGTGCTGGCAAATTTCGTTGTTACTGTGTCGGTGGCGGTGCTACTGACACTAATTACAGAAAGGAGATGAGTATGTTTACCGTTGATGACATCGAGTTGCATCAATCTACGGACTCTAGGTGGCAAACAGATTGCCTTGAGCGTATCAATACCATGGTAGGCCAACGGCATCGCTACGATGATGATGTTGTTCGTAGTTACGGCACTCGACCTGTTGACATCGACAGTATCAGGCTCATGGACACTATTCAGTCCTCTGAGCAAGCTGAAGCAACTGCAAAGTACATCTTGCGTAGCTATCAGTGGGTGCAAGAGTTTCTCAAGGCATTGCCACGGCTTGTAGTTGCCCCCGATTGGGACGGCAGGTTCAAGCATGCAGGCCTTGACATCAAGTTGCCCACTAGGGTTCTCGGTAGGTACTACAACCTGACCCGTGATTCAATCTATCGTGAGCTATCAGATGTACTAGTGCCTGACGGCCACAGCGACAACGATAGTTCGTACATACACCTAGCGTTTGCTGAACCCAAGTTACGCAACGACTACACCGGCAATCCAGAAGTTGGCATTGTCAATCGTGCAGTATGGCTGTCCAGACGGCAAGCTATCTCACGCCATCTTCGTGATGCATTAGATGACTTCAGCTTCTCTATTACTATGGGTAATGACGCTTACAGCTGGGACTTCCGTGCCCAACTTAGCAACATGAGCATTGCCAACATCAAAGTCATACTCGAGCAGTATGCAGTTGCCTCTGCGCTCAAGGTCAGTGCCAGCGACATCTACAACCTACGCGCTCAGCTACTAGAACAGCAGACTGTCAGGCAATCACGCATTGACAGGCTCAACCTAGAAAAGTCTGGCGAGCGGTTTACCAAGTTCTGGCAGACACTCAAGGCCACCAATCCTCAAGACGCCGATGATGCATACGCTTCGTGGGCTACCATTCCGCTTGCCGATAGCGGTACCCTTACCAGCCGTACATGGGGCATAGAGATTGAGACTGTCCGTGCTAACGAGACATCTAGGCCGGTAGGTTGGCAGTCTAAAGATGACGGCTCATTGCATTGCGGTTGCGACTGTGACTGCGACAGCTGTTATGACGGCGACCATTGCGAGTACGATACTTGCATTGACACTATGACTGGCCGTGAGTTTGTCTCACCTATCCTCGAGTCATTCAATAGCCGTGGCTTGCGTCACCTATGCGGTGACTTAGGTACCGATGAAGACGAAGATGTCTCGCCAGGTATCCATGTCCATGTCGGTGCTGATGACCTCAGCGTTGCTGATGTCAGTAGGTTGCTACTCAACTACTCAATCATTGAGAAGTTGCTTGAGCCTATCTACCGCCGTACGACACGCAACTATTGCAGGCCAACTACGGTTGACACTCTCAGGTATTGGCTACAGCAGGTACGCAAGTATCGCCATGCCAACCCTCATTCCGTGCCTAGCCCTCAGGAATTAGTCTTTGAATCGCCACAGGATAGGTACTCTGATGTAAATCTCCATGCCCTCAGACACCACGGCACTATCGAGTTCCGTGCTATGGGGCCATGGTATGACTATGACTATCTTGTTAGGTGGGCATGGTTCGTTCGTGAAATGGTCAATGTATCCAAACTAGGTATTGCCCAACGAGAATGGACAGCTTGCCAGACACTTGATGATGTCATTGCACTACTCCGCAAGTACGGTACCGAGATGCCCAGCAACCAGCTGTTTGCGGACAAGTCGCTTGCACTGCACGAAATAGGTGCAAGCGAACACTAAGTGTGGGTGCGTCAATAGCACAAGCACTAGTACCCCCCCCCGAGTAGAACTAATAGAAAGGAGCCGCCTATGTGTGGTATTGCAGGGTTCAGCTTGACACCCAATTCCAAAGTCAAGTCCCGCCAGCTAGCTAACGCTATGTTGACGGCTATCGAAGACAGAGGCTACATGGCATCTGGCTTTGCCTATTCACATGACGGTGCTATGGGTTACCACTCAGCACCACAGCCCGGCAGTAGCTTGTCACTCAAGTTCATGCCTCGCAAAGCACGCACGGTTATCTTGCATACCCGTCTTGCTACCCACGGTTCAGTCAATGACAACCGTAACAATCATCCAGTTATCTCGCCTGACGGCAACATTGCACTCGTACACAACGGTGTCATCTACAACCACGACCAAGTGCGTGAGACTATCTCATGCCAGTTGCCAGCTGTTGACACTAGTGTTATTCCAGCTACTATCGAGCAACACGGTATCTCTAGCCTTGACCGCCTTGACGGTGATGCCGCTATTGCATGGCTCGACAAGCGTGACCCTGACACCTTGCACCTTGCTAGGTATCAGCACTCACCGCTCTGTGTTGCACACATCGAGGACGGCTCGTTCGTCTTCGCTAGTACCGAGCAGTTGCTATGGCGTGTACTTATTCAGCTTGACCTCGTGCCCACATGGATGCACGAGCCTAACGAGCTTGACTACTACACAATCAAGCACGGCATTATCAACAGCACACAGATGCTACCCGAGCCACAGAACTCAGGTTACGGTGCTTACAACTACAACTACTACCGTCACCAGACTTCCGGTGCCAAAGGCTCGGAGTCTGCCTACCTTGACAAGTACGACATGTGGGACGATGAGGAGGATTGGGAGTTCCCAAAAGTATTGGCTACCCCCGAGGTCTCTAGTCCTCCCAACAAGTACTGGATAGAGGTCAAGGAAGACATCGAGCAGGCCAGCAACTTCATCTACTACTCAGAAGAAGATAGAGAGTGGTGGGTCAACGAGCTATACTTCATAGCCCAAGAGCCAGGCGTCAGCCTGTTGGACTATGGCAATGTCACTAAGTCGGGCGACTTAGTGTCCACGAAGCACACGCATAGCGATGTGTTCTAACCACAATCACAGGCACTTGTTGGGATTAGCAGCTGTGATTGTCAGCCTCACTACAGCAGTCTTTATCCTTTCTCCTGCTGTAGTGGGGCACCCCAATAATTAGAACTCTAGCTAGGTATCTAGACACTGCCTAGTTAGCGTGCGGTGGCTTGAGTGCGTCAAACTAAAGCAAGTCCTGCCTGCGGTACGCAAGGCCCAGGTGGGCACCCCCCCCGAGTAGAACAGGAGTATTACCAATGCAGATGTTTCATTTCAAAGTAATCAAGACGACTGTCCTCTTAGAGGACATAAGTGGAGAGAATTACGATGATGCCGTAAATACACTTGAAGCTAGGCTAAAGAACTACAAGTCCTACGACCGCTTCAAGGACACCGAATGGGATTACCACCTAATGAGCTCCAACCCAATGGAGCTAAATGAAGAACTACACATGTGGACGGAGGTAAAGCAGTGAAAAAAATCACAGGCTTTGGCCTCAACGTCTGGATGAAAGTACCCAACACTTGGGCTATGGCTGTCTACCCCGATTATGACGGCCGCACAGATTCAGATACATGGCTAACAGTAGAAGCTACCCACGACAGAGTTGCCCGCTATCTAGAGATAGCTGACGATGACGATTGGTGGGTATACGACAAAGACCCACAGTTTCACTACATCTTGTGGGGAGAGGAGAAATAATGGCAACATTCACAATCAAGATTGAGCAGATTGACAACGGCTTTGTTGTCGTAGATGCTGAGTCACGACAAGAAGCAAAAGATAAAGCCAGGGAGCTTTGGTATGAAGGCGTGACCAATTGGACAGACGGCGACATCAAGCTCTCAGTAGCAGAGGAGGAGACAGTTGGGTAGCCAGTATGAAGAAGATGAGGTAAACAGCCTGCACGAGTTTATGCGAGAAGAAGCTGAAGCTCGTGAAAATGAAGATGAGCTAGAGGAGGAGGAGTAGTGCATAGATTTGTGTACCCCAAGATAGATGACGGGCCTGTCGAGGTCGAGTGCATCCACAATCGTGAGCTAGTCAAGACGGTTGACACCTCGCAACTATTCTTTGCTTTTGGCGAAGACTTCAACAAAAAGTTTGATATTGACACGAGGGCTGGTGAGCTGGCAGTATACTCACCAACCTTTGAAGAAGAACTCGGATGTGCGTGGGTCGCTCAAGCATCCGATTTTATTGATAGCGACACAAGGAGACAAGAATGACCAAGGGATACAAGAAGGTAGCTAAGTTCAACATTGAGCTACCGGACATTTGGCACCTCGGTCACCGCAAGGTTGGTAAGGCAGAGACCTTGGCAATCATTAGCGGTGTTCGACCTGTCAAGGTTATGTTCACCAGCAAGGACGGCATCAGCGTACTCAAGGCTGAGGACGACACCTACTACACCACCTCAGACCGCAGGCTAATTGTCTAATGCCGAGGTTCGAGGTAACTCTTACCGAAGATGTTTACCACACCATTGTCGTGGAGGCAGCCACCAAGAGCGTGGCTGCTGACATGGCATGGGAGATAATGCAGACTGACGGTAGGGACAAATTCAAATCAGACGATTCGGAGTTTCAAGAGTATGCCCACATTGAAGAACTCGAAGACGAAGAAGCCTACAGCTAGCTTCACGAGCTACCGCACGCTAGAGCGTGCAGTCAAGTTCATCTTTCCAGATGCAATTTTGACTACTGACCAAGATGGTGAGATAATCATTCTCACAGGCTATAAGGAGAAAAAAGATGGAAGAGTCAGAGCCTACGACTACCTCCCCAAAAAGGTTTGAGTACTCAGTAAATACCATTTACTCTGTTCACGCCGATGATGGCAGGACAGCTGACAAGCTGTTCGAAGATGCCAGGGATAGACAAATCTTTACTGACCAGGTAATCATTGCTCAAGAGATTGTCCGCAGGCTTGAGGAAATACCAGACGGAGGTGAAAGACATTGGGTATGGAACAACACCCTAGCGAAGTGGGAGCTAACGAGGTACAGCATGAGCTAATGACTTCAGCCGAAGTTAGTGCCTACCTAGGCGTCACGCTCAACACGCTACAAAAGTGGCGTAGCCGTAACCGTGGCCCTAAATACTTCAAATACGGCGGTGCCAACAGTGCTGCCGTTCGATATGACAAGAAAGATGTGGAGCTTTACCGGACTTCACACACGATTCCAACTAAATAAGGAGACAGATGCGCAAGAACAAGTACAAACTTAGTAAGAAAGATAGCGACACCGCCAGGAGCATAGTCGCGGAGATTGCCGTCAGGTACGACATTGACACCGACCGCATTACCTCAACGATAGCGGTGAGACGTGACATTGAGGACGATGAGCTTATGTTGCGCATTGGACAACAGGTGCAGAAGTGCATGGTTACAGTGATGCCTTCTTTCAAGGAAAAGATGGAGCTTATCGACAGCATGCTTGCCAAGATGCCAGATGCCGAAGATAGCTAAGGCTTTCCTCCGTACTCGGCGTCACTATGAAATGTGGCAAGAGCTGCAGGATGCCATTGACGAGGCCCCCGAGCAGGTGCCCTGCACCAGCTACCCAGACCTCTTCTTTGGTGACGATTGGAACTCAGCAATTTCAGACTTACGCATGGCTAAGAACATGTGCAAGAGGTGTCCTATAATGCTGCAGTGCGCCCAGTACGGACTAGAGGCAGAAGAAGAACACGGCGTTTGGGGTGGACTCACCCCACTAGACAGAAAGAAACTCAGAAGACAACATGGCTCCTACGGGCAAGCTTCCAAAAATATCTCACTTCGTTTTAGACAGTCTAGGAGAGATGGGCTTTAGGCCAATCTCAGGGAGACCCTATGAATTTATTGGCACGGTCAAATCACAGTCCAGCGATTACGACATGGCTGCTTTGTTGACAGTGATGCCACTAAAGCTTCAGAATGATACATATGTTATCTCTCTGGAGATGAACGGAGAACAAATGGTCAAGTCACGGCTAGCAAAGCTAGATGACATAGCAAACCTCGTTGGCTATGCTGGCGTGATGAAGGACATTTTGTCCACGGTTGACGGAAAGGAGAATGATGCCAACCATAAAAGAAGCAACCAAGGTGGCGGCCACCCCACAAACGGTGGTGCCAAGTAACAAGGCCACCATGGTCAAGAACCTAATCAAGCAGTACAAGCAGCTTGGTGAGGAAGAAACTAAGATTCAGGAGTCTCGTGCTGCAGTGCGCGAGATGCTTGTCAACATGTTTGAGGAGGGTGCGGGTGAGCTGGTCGTAGGCAAGAAGGCTTACGCCACGCTCGCAAAGGAGAACCGCACTCTCCTCAATACAGCTCTTATCAAGAAGAGCTTCCCCCAAGAGAAGTTCTCGGACTTCTACGTGGACAGCCAAGTGACCGTGCTTCGTCTTACCAAAGAGGCGAGGTCACTTAGCTAATGATTACTGACATCCTTTGGGAACCACAGAAAGAAGCTGTTGGTTTCATCGTTGACAACAGGCGGGTATTGCTAGCAGACCAGCCTGGCAGCGGTAAAACCTTGATGAGCCTGGCAGCCCTTGAGGTTGATGGGTGCTTCACGAACGGCGTGAGTCTTATCCTTGCTCCGAAGTTCCCAGCTAAGACCACATGGCTAAAAGACCATGTCATGAGGTTCGTGGCCCCATTGGGTGTAAACGTATACGACCTGACAACTGGTACCGCTCAGGTCAAGAACGACAGGCTGCGGGGCGTAAAAAGCCCCGCGGTCATTGTCGCTAACCACGATGCACTCGCCATTTCCCCTAACGGCGAGCGCCGAGTACCGGCACTATTCGAACAGATTTATGACGCCATTGTGATTGACGAGTCACACCGAGTTCTGCCAACGGCGACAGACTCGACGTATAACATGACACAATTCTGGCGTGGGCTGAAGAAGCTCAAGACCAGCCAAGACCCACTGCGTGTTGCTGTCAGCGGTACGCCTGACCGCAGCAAGTTGGAGAACCGTTACGGCACACTCAAGTTTCTTTTCCCAGAGGTGTACACCAATCATCAGTACTGGATGTACACAAACTTCATTATGCGTAACCAGACAATCAGACTTCCTGGCGGCCGAACTCGGGACATCGTTGTGCCCGAGCAGCTCCGCTCCCCCTCGGACTGGGTCGCCAGGGACAAGCTTTACCTCATCCGCCGTACCAAGGCAGAGATTCAAAAGGGCAGGCCACCCAAGCAGTACATCAATGTGGTGCTTGACATGGAGAAACCTCAGAAGAAGTCATACATGGAGATGTTCAAGGCCTTCTTCTCTGGTCGCTCAAAGCAATCAGCAGCCGTCACTGCTCTTCGCAGTAGGCAGCTGGCAATTACTTCTGGATGGGACTTTGACAACAACCAAGTTGGCAACTCCTTTTCCAGCAACAAGTTCAACTGGTTAGTTGAATGGCTCGAAGCTAGAGGCTACATGGAATCCGTTGCTTCTTCCGAATCCGATGGCGACATCTCTTTCCCGTCAAAGGTGGTAGTAGCCTCTAGCTTCGTTGCAGTACTCAACTGGCTCAAGCGAGAACTCGCTAAGCTAGGCGTCGAGGCCGAGATACTTGACGGCTCTACGTCTCAGACAGAGCGTGCTCGCATTCAGGCAGCATTCCAAGACCAGTCAAATAGTCTGAGGGTAGTGCTACTATCCATGAACATGGGAGTTGGCATCGACTTGGACGCAGCGGACGACTTAGTGTTCTTTGACGTTCCGTATTCGTCTGACGATGCAGAACAGGTAGAAGACCGCATCGACCGCCTGTCCCGAATCCACCGTGTAACTATCTGGTGGTTGCTGTCAAGCGACAGTATTGACCTCGCCATAGCTGGCGAAAACTCAGAGCGATTCACTCTGTCCCGAGAGCTGCTTGACGGCTCTCGTGGCATTGACTTTGCCAGACAAGTGCTCGCTCAACTAAGGAGATAAATGTCAGAAGAAGATGAAAAAGAATTATTTCTTTCAGACGATGCGCTGTTGGCGCTAGTCAGCACGCTAGCCACCGAGGTAGTTCGTTACGGCGAGGCCGAGTCGACGCTTCTCGATAACAAGAAGCTTTCTGATGAAGACGTAGTAATCGTGATGAAAGCCAATACATTGCTGACTGTATTTGCAATGTTCTTGGTCAAGGTGGTAGAGTCTAAAGATATCGACATGGCAACGAAAGTTGTCGAGGCATGGATATCCCCATCCATTCAGGACATGGTTCAGATAGCCTTCGCTGAAGAGATACAGGATGCTGCCGAAGTCGTGACTCAGGGCATTTCAAACCTTGAGGACATTGCGAACAAGGAGACAGGTGAGCCACCCAACGAACAAGGCGATTGAAGAAGTAATCTTTGACGCCATCGTCAACGCTCCACGCTCGCTGCAAAAGACAATCGGCCCAAGTGAGATTGGTGCTGATTGCGTCCGCTGCCTAGCTCGCAAACTAATGGGCGTCGAGAAGATGCCAATAGACTCAATCGGGGACATGCCTTGGTTGCCGTTCATCGGTACCGCTGTCCACGCTCAGCTCGAAGAAATCTTTAGAGCAGCCAACGATAAGCAAGAAGAAGTTCGTTGGCTTATCGAAACAAAGCTTCCTATTGGTCAGGTTGGCGGTGTCGAAATCTGGGGGTCATGCGACCTCTTTGACAAGGAGACCGGCACTGTCATCGACCATAAGGTTGTGGGTGCGACCAAGCTAAAGTCGCTACCCAAAAAAGGCCCAGGCAATACCTACAAAATACAGGCTCACCTGTATGGGTATGGCTGGACTAAGCTCGGCTTCGAGGTCAACGAGGTGTCTGTGAAGTTTTATCCTCGCAACGACATCTCGATGAACTCGGGCTACTTCTGGTACGAGAAGTACGATGAGAATGTGGCAATTGAGGCTCTTGACAGAGTGAACAAAATCTATGAGGAGGCCTCCCAAGCTAAAGACTTGGACGAGTTCCTCAAGATATGCGCCACTTCCGAGGATTGTTTCTCGTGCCATGATTACCCACCGCTGGACGATGGTCAGTCTTTGTATGAAGACGACATGTTCGCCCAACCCACCCCTTACAACAAAAGATAGGAGACGAAGTGACTTACTTCGAAGATAACTTCTCCCAGCCTGCAGCAGGCAGCACTTTCCGCCCTGCAGACTACCAAGGTCACCTATTGCTAGTGTGGCCAACTGAACACCGTACGGGCATCAAGACCGACTACGGCGAGAGCGATGCAATCGCTGCCCGTGTCGTCGTGCTCGACGGCGAGAACGGATATGAGGAGCACGACAACGTGCTGTTCTTCCAGTCCGCTCTGATTGGTACGCTCAAGCCATCCGTTGGCAACAGCAAGCCAGTACTAGGCCGACTAGGTCGAGGCACAAGCAAGCCCGGCCAGTCAGCTCCATTCATCCTTACTCCGTTTACGGAAGAGGACGCTCAGGCTGCACGTGCATACTTTGCACAAGACCAGTTTGATGCGCCAGCAGAAAAGAAACCTGCTGCCAAGTCCACTCCAAAATCCAAGGGCAAGTCAGGACTCTCTGGCTATCCAGCGGACAAGGTAGACCTCGCCAAGAGCCTCGCAGCTTCAGGTGTATCTGCCGACCAGATTGCTCTGGCCACTCAAATACCTCAGGACATCGTTGAGTCGGAAGTTCTAGAGCTAATCTAATTTGCTACACTAGGGTAGACCCCGAGAGTTTCGTCTCCTTTTCTCTCGGGGTCACTCTCTTCTAAGGAGTTAAAGTGAACGACAGACCCATTCTGGAACTGTTCACGAGGCTAGGAAAAACCGAGGCAGACAAGATAACCGTCTGCTACTTTGGCCCCCAAAATTCGTGGACTTCTAAAATGCTTCCGCTATCTAACGCGGATATCTTTGCCCAGACGCTAACCGCTAACGGCATGAACGTCTATACGATGGTCAACTCTGTAGACGAATCAACAATTACTTCAAACAACACCCGAGGTGACGTCAACGACATCACTAGGCTGAACGCCCTGTGGGCTGACCTCGACTTCAAGGACGAGGGCATCAATGACGAGAAGACAGCTCGGGAAGTTATAGCAGCACTATCAGACATTTTAAATTGCCAGCCTGTAGCCGTTGTCCATTCTGGGCACGGCCTTCAGCCCTACTGGGCTGTCGAAGACGGCGAAGTTGATGACCTCAACCGCTCCATGGTTGCCGGAATCTCTCGCAGGTTCGGTCAGCTTGTCCAGAGAACGGCAGAAATCTTTGGAGGCAAGGTTGACAATGTGTCAGACCTACCCCGTGTTCTCCGTGCTCCAGGTACAATAAACCACAAGGACGCAAGCAATCCCGTCGATGTGAAGGTTGAGTTCAATGACCACACCTACCCACTACAACTATCCGAAGTTGTTGAGGCGCTCGAATCGTACGGATTTGTATCTGACAACACGACTGTTGGTGAGTTTGTCGTTGTATCGCCACCAGAAGATTGGCGAGTTGCGTCAGAGGACTGCTCGTGGACTCTATCACTTGTGGATACCATCGATAAGGCAAGACCAAAGGCGCGTCATCCCTGGCTTGTTTCAACTGCAATTAAACTCTACGCTTCTGTCAGGCACGGGTGCTTCACTCAGGATGGGTTTACTGAAGCGTCTAAGCTTGTCGAAGCAAAGTTCCTAGACCTATTAGATTCCGGCGAGCGCCGTAAACCGAATCCAGGAGAGGTTCAGACGGCGTTCCGCTGGGCCAAGCAGCTCGTCTCAACCTTCGATGAAGCCAAGGTTGCAGCAGAAGTCCGTAACCACGTACACAAGCTTCACCTCAGTTCGGTTCCCGACCTCCCAAAAGAGCGCAGCTCCGAGCACTCAGCTACAAACGGTAGCTTGGCCTTGTCCACTCAGCCAGCAGAAATCGTGCTGCCAATGGACTCGTTTAAGTACACCGATGTCGCAAATGCTGAGCGACTAGCTGACGCTGCACGGGGCAAGTACATTTACGTCCCAGAGCTGGGATGGCACAAATGGGACACAGGCTCATACAAGCTGGACAGCTCCCGAGGCATCGAGAGGCTCGCAGCCGAAACGGCGCTCGCTTTCGGAGCGAAGGACGCCTCTAAGGCTGGCCTTGACTGGACAAAAAGGTCTTTGTCTCGAGCCTCTATCAACAGCGCTGTCGGCTTAGCTGAAGCTGTTCCGGACATCATCGTCGAACCCCATATTCTTGACAACAACCCCACAGAACTTTGTACGCCAAATGGAATTGTAGATTTGGCGACAGGCACCCTGCGTGATGCTGACCCTTCCGAGGACTTCAATACCATGCAGACGGCTGTGTCGCCAGCCAAGTCAGCCACGCCCAAATGGGAGGAGTTTCTGAAGCTCGTCATTACTGACGAAGACAGAATTTCTTACATACAGGAGCTTCTGGGCGTGGCCCTTATTGGAGAGGTCAGGTGGCACGTGCTGCCAGTTCTCGTAGGTGTCGGTGCTAACGGTAAGTCAACCTTGCTTGACATTGCTGCAAAGGTGCTTGGCTCATACGCCAGAACAATGCCTGAGAACTTCTTGCTAGACAGCAACACAGTGCAGCACTCCACAGAGATTGCAAACCTTCGTGGTGTTCGACTAGCCATTGCCTCTGAGACAAGACCAGATGGCAGGTTCAATGAGTCACGAGTCAAGATGCTGACAGGTGGAGACATTATCTCTGCACGTAAGATGTACAAAGACTTCTTCGACTTCAAACCTTCCCACACTCTGTTCCTTGCTCTGAACCACTTGCCATCCGTTCGTTCTGGTGGCTCTGGTTTCTGGAGGCGACTAAGGAAGATTGACTTTAGCTACCAAGTACCCGAGGCACTACAGAAGCAGGGCTTGGCAGAAGAGATTGTAAAAGAAGAGGGCGCTGGGGTTCTAGCGTGGATGATTGAGGGAGCTAAGCGAGTTCTTGCACAAGGACTTACTGAGCCTAACTCTGTCAAGCTAGCTACTACCGAGTACCGCTTCGAGGAAGACCACATCTCCAAGTTCATCGAGGACTGCGTGCAGCAAAACGCTCTCGCCTCTGTCACTTCCTCCGACTTGCTCCACGCATACAGACAGTGGTGCCAAGCAGAAGGAGAGACTCCAATTGCTATGACTCCGCTTATCCGTGAGCTTCGCATGCGACTTCCTATCTCCCCAATACGAGGAGCTGGTGGGCGTCGAGCATACAGTGGAATCTTCCTCTACAGAGTAGAATTTGGAAGAGATGACGAAGAGTAAAGAGACCTGTCTTGCATGTAAAGCTGGCTACCATGATGAGTGCCAAGAGATGTGGGACGCCAACCTTGCAGAAGACGCATTTTGCTGCTGCAATGGCGCTTTCTCAATCGATGGAGGAAAGGGGCCGGTAGATGCGGTTCAGGAAGAAATCGAAGCCTACTTCGAAGGCTATACTGGGTCGAAAGCTTTGGATGAATATGCTGACCCTATTTCTACTGGGCGCAAAGAGGCAGCTAAAAAGTTCCCTATCAATCCAGGGATGGTCTGCGAATGGGCCTGGCTTCGTTACGCTGGCGGAGGTGTTGAACCAATCATTGGCTGCCCAGGGCATCCTGCTGAGGCTATACACCACGGCCCCGATAAGAACACGATGCGCAATGTTGAGGGAAACATACACCGTATTTGCGCTGAATGTCACAATCGTTGGCATGGTGCAAATGATAAATATTACGGGGAAAGACCAGTCACAGAGGATGGGAAAGTCGATGCTTCTGTTCCATTCTGGCCTTTAGACGACGACGGTACCCCAATGGAGCCAATCCCCCACGACACAGTCACGCTAGCTCCAGACGAAGAAGTTCACGCTGAGGACAAGAGAAGGCGGGACGAGGCTCGTCGCCACGGTAGTTTGCCTAAGCTCGACGATTAGCCTTAAAGCGCTTCCCTCTAAACCAAGCTTCACCGTCCTGTATCTGGACAAGCTCAATGAACGGCTTATCGCCTTCAAGGACTACTACAGCTACGCCTTGCTGCCAGTTCTCTTGGTGCCTCGCTGGCGACCCGTCCGTATGCGTGCTGCTGCCAAATGAAGGCACCGCTCCATCTGTTCGGCAAAGGCAGCCAGGGCTGACGGCGATGCTTCGGATAGCTTCATCACGGTTGAAGACTGTTTTGGATTGGATTTCCAAACGATGTGAGTGCCCGAAGATGGTACTAATGTGAGGTTCAGCATTGGTGTACGCTGCTGCTGTTGACCCGTTGCTTCTTGCTTTTGTTCCGTGGATTGCTCTGAGCGTAGGGGTGAGCCAGTAGGCTCCTGCGGGGTACGCGTCAATGTACTCAACTCCAATCTCGTCTAGCCGCAACAGGTAAGGAATACTCATTACCGGCAGCTCGTCCATGTTTGCTCGCTTTAACCCCCAGGCTGCAGCAGAGTTCGTTAAGATAAACTTCTCCATACGGCGGTCGTGGTTACCCTCGATTAGCACCATCTCTGCCTTTGGGCCAGCAGCAGCTCGCTGCTCTTGAAGGAACAGATGCCCACGGTCGATTGCCTTCTGTGTCGTACCGGCAAAAGCTGGCTCCTGCTCAAAGCGACCTTGAGACGGTAAATCTAAAAAGTCTCCAAGGTTTATGACGTAATCAACCCTGTCAGTTTCTTCGAGGTAGGCGACAATCTGCAAAGCCACGTCCATGGCAGCTTCGTCGTGAAAGGTGTCCCAACCTTTATCAAAAATATGCCTGTACCCAATTTGAGGGTCAGGCAGGGCTACAGCAACCTTGTGTTTAGTCTTATAGGTCTTAGGCTCCTTGGGAGCGTTTATCATCACAGGCTGGGCTTGATGAATCAAGTCCCACTTAGGTTCTGGCTTTAGGCTACCCAGCATAATGGCAAGCACACTTCTTTACTCTGTGCCTGCGAACTTGCGTTTCCGTAGCCTTAAAGCCCCTCTCAGTAAGGGACTCAGCTAGGCCGTTATTCGAAAAACGCCTATCGTCCAAGGCATTTACAAGGATTTCTAGGTCAGCTGAGTCAAGCTCTTCAGCAGCCTTCAGCATCAAAGAGCAAATGTGTTCTCTCTGTTTAGGTGCAAGTCCTTCTAACATTCAAGTTCTCCTTAAAGGTTTGCTTGAATGTACTATAACAGCTACTTTGACTTTTTTCTAGACTTCTTCACTGCTTTGACTTTTTGCTCGGCAGTTAGCTCGGTGCCCTCTGGACGCTCAAAGGGAGTTCCGTCTTGGACAAGACCGTCTCCATCGCCATCTGTAGCGTCAGACTTGTAGCCGCTAGTGTCCACTTCCTCGACTAGCTCATATGGGTACAGACCCACGTAACGAGCTGGAAGCTCCTTGACGACTCCTGTTACTACGTTTCTTAGCTTAGGCACTTGGCTCCTCCTCTGGGGCTGGTATCCACTGTCCGTTATAGTCATCTGCAACCCAAACTGTGCCATCCTCAGGCGGAGGGTCGCTTGGCATTGGAAGCACAAGGGGCCTATCTGGGCCAGGCCCTCCAGTGCGCTGAGTTGGGTCTTCTCTGTGAGCCGCAAAAGCAACAGCCCATTCGGTCGCCTGCTCTTCACTTTCCCATGGAGTTCCGTCCGGCCATGTGGGCTGATGCGCGAACAGGACGCCGTCATCAAAAATAGTTAGCCCGTTTTCTGGACTAAATTCACTTGAAATAGTCATTCGACCACCTTAAATTTGGTTGAAAGAAGCTGAAATAAGCTGTATGTTTGCCAATTCAAATCGTAATAATCGCTGGCCCCAATGTCTAAACCTCCAGGAACCGAATCGTTGGCACGCGATGTTACTTGGAATAGTCCAAACTCAGATAGGCCTTGATTTTCGCTATCTCCTGCGCCAAATGACCTTTGTCTAGTAACTCTGGAAACTAGAGAACCATCACCGCTCAACAAGTCGATGCGAGTGCCCCCTGTGGTGTCTGTACTAACCATAAAGTAATAGGTACCTAACACTGCGATTATTTCCGTTCTCGCAGTGAAGCTGAAGGTATACCAGTTGCTTTGCAAGATGAAGCCATCTGGCGTCATCTCTGCTCGGTAAACATTCGAGCCACTCATTCCATGGAAGTAGCATTTTCCATTTACGATTCTGGGCCCAAGAGAATAATAAGTGCTACTCCAGGTACTACCGGTTCCTACCTCGCTCAACTGCTGAAGAGTACCATCGCTAGTTGCTACCGTTACATATGCACCGTAATTCTGGTTTGCCCCCCAAAGAGCATAGACTTTTTCGGGGTCGTCAGGGTCAAAAGCAGGATAATTGAAATAAGCGTTACCACCTGAGTACTCAGTAAAGTTATTCCCATCATAATATCCGCCAGGATGGCTGCTGTTGTAGCCAGAAGAAAATAGATACTTTTCATTTGCTATAAACTGGTAACTGTAGTACCAGTTGGTGCTTTTGCTGCTGCCTACATAAGTAGACCCATTCCACCAGTAGCGGTAGTCGCTGTTGGAAGCCCATTGGCTGACGTAAAAAGCTTGCTCTTTTGGGTACCAGCAAAGGCTTTGTTTGCTGGTACCACTCCAGTAAATAATTCGCCAAGTTCTACCGTAGTCAGCACTTAGGCAGTCCCTATTGTCTCCGGATAATGCGCAGATAAACTGACCTGTAGGGTCAGAAGCCACACGATTACTGTACAAGGGGCCGTTGTACTTTGGCGCTGCAAAATACACATCGTTATCATCAACGTGGAAAATGTGCGGAGGATATTCCGAATAACCCGCAATGCCAGCTATGTCACCGTTTCTGTCCTTGAAGGTTACAGAATTACCGTAAACGGTAGTGGCAAGGCTGCTTTCATAATTGTATTGACTTGTGTGGTTTACTTGAGTAAAGGTAGACGAAGAAGTTGCATACGCTGCCTTAACGCCAGTTGTGTAGCCAGTCACCATGACCACAGTCTTGCCGGCAGTTACTTGAGGCTGTGCGCAATAAGTCCCCGTGGTGCTGGCAATAAGACGGCTAGTCCAAGCTCCGCCCAGTGTGTCTGCGGTGTAAACTTTGTTGTCGTTGATTTGCGTTGTAGTCCAAAAGTCACCCACGCTGTTGTAAACAGGCTTAAACCATGAAGCGGTAGACGGCATCGACCAGTCGCTAAAGCTAGCGCCATTATCAGTGGAGTATTTTATGACGTTGGCGGCGTTGCTACCCGCCCTTAAGAATACAACACCATTTTCAACGTCTAAAACTTCATAGGTACTGGTACCAACGGCTGCTCCCTGGCTCCAGTTAAGGCCATCATCATCCGAATAAAAAAGGTCTGTATCCGTATTTGAGAATACGTAATGGCGACCGTTTACTCCGACACTCGGGTCATATTCAAAGCTAAGAACGCCGCTAGAGGCCAAGCCTGAAATAGTGATAGTGCCGCCGGCTGAGTCCCAACCAAAAATATTTTCGTCAGCGTTGTAAACATATCTTTTTATCTGGTTGGTGTTAGCAGTGTGTGCAGTAAGAAGAGAAGTGTTACTTACGCTGAAATCACCATAAGTCGTATAACCATAATCGTAATCCCCAGTAGACCCTGTGTAGCCATAGTGGCGCTGCCGATAGGTGCCGTCATTTTTGTCGTACCCGATTATCCAGCTGGTACTTCCAAAATTGGTTAGGCCGCGGTTGAAGAACACAAAATTGTCATTTTCTTTTACCCTGCCATTCATCGTAGTGAATTGAGGATATTCGCTGTAGTGTTGGTCCCACACCAAATGCCCGTAGCCCTCGTAAGAAAAAAACTTTAGCGAAGCAGGAGTGGCCGCTACATCAAATTGGGCAATTGTAATAAAGCCCCCAGTTACGCCCGAAAAGAAAAGCTTGGCAAAATTTCCTGAAGCTGCTAAAGAAAACCCGCTTTTACCTGCAGCATCAAGAGTTACAGTGCTAAGGGGGGTTGGCGTTTCGTCGGCATTGACTCCCGAAATTGAAACAGAATCCCCCGCAGCGCCCTGAATATCAATCCAATAAGTTTGTCCCGAGGCAATATCGACAGATATCGTGCCAGCGCCATTTAAGCTTGCAGCAGCAAGCACCGTCCATCCAGTGTCGGTTCCACCGGCCCCGCCCGCTCCGGGCTTAAATGTACTTACTGCCATTATGCAATCTCGCTTCCGAATGCTTGGAACGTAAGGGCATCAGCCGTGCCAGACTGCACGGTGATTACATCTGTGGCTGCCAAGGTGATACCAACCGTGACAGCGGTGAAGTCGTTTGCGGCAACTGAGCCGTCGTAGACCAGAGCGTTACCAGCAGCTGCAGCAGCTCCGGCAACTCGGACGAAAATTCGGCAGGTTGCGTCGGTGGCAGTGACATTGCTTACCACAATTGTGGAAATCACCGCCTCGGTGCTAGCTGGGACGGTGTACAGGTCAGCGTTTGCGGTGTCAGCAGGTGCTGCCTGTCCTAGTACTTTGTATGTAGTTGCCATTAGCTTCCCATCAACATGAAGTGATTTTCAAGACCTGGAGGTGTGTAGTCCGTAATGTCTGCCATAACGTGAGTGTGAGCAGAAGGGGTGAAGGTGCTGGGCACGTTCTCCAGCTTTGACCAGTCGGTTGCGTAGCCCAAAGAAGTCCAGGCGGTTGAGCCATCACCAATCTTAAACTGAAGAGTGTCAGTCTCAACGCCGATTTCACCTACTGAAAGAGTAGGGTCGGCGCTAGTCCATTCGGCGGCTGTTCCTCGCCGCTGTTGCATCAGATTTACTGCAGGCATTAGACCTTCCTAGGGGACAAGATAATTCTACACCATCTATAGCTGAACGTGGTATACACCAGCTATGTGAAAATTATCTGCTATGTCGAGGGTAACAGGCACATTGTAGGTAAAAGGGACGTCGCGCCCGTTAGAAGCAGTGCTGTAAAGCTTTAGTACATCAGACCCAGCATCAACGTGGCCGCTGATTGCGTACTGGTCACTGCCCGAAATGTCGTGGAGGCACCCGTCGCGCACTAAGAAAGCGTGGTCTGCAGCGAATGGCAGGGTTAGGTAGTACTGCCCGCTACCGAAGCTTGTGATGTTGTCGAAGTCCACGTCAATCTGGAAGTGGCACAGGTTGCCAAAGATGGTGTAGCTGCCGGTAATCAGCGGGTCGCCAGTAAACGTTGGCTGGGTGCCATCTGTCCCGCCCAATGGAACGTAAACAGTGTCGCTGGCTGGGTCAAGGTCGGAAAGCTTTATCTTGTGCGAGTCTGTTCCGTCGTGACGGTGACTTCCTGGACTAGCCTGAAAAGCTTCTGGGCCTAGTGTATGATGTATAGCAGTAATGCCACTATCTACGTCCGTTACTAACGGCTCATTAGATTGCTGCAGATTTCGGTCGCGAGGTGAAAGTGGCATGAAATAACTTTAGCAGAGGAGACCATGAGTAAGGCTAAAGCAATAGGGACTCGCGCAGAAACTGCTGTACGAAATTATCTTCTATCAGTTGGGTACTCAGAGCTGGATGCGCACAGAAATGTGCTTACTGGCTCTGAAGACCAAGGAGACGTATGGCTCAGAGAAGCCAAGTGGGGTCTTATCGTCTTTGAAATCAAGGGCGGCAAAATGGCTAAGAACGCTAGCCATGAACAGTGTGTTAGGTGGCTTGAAGAAGCCGAAAGAGAGAGGGATAATGCTCAAGCCAATTTTGGCTTTGTTGTTACTCAGCGGGCTGGTGTGGGTTACCCACGTGCTGGCGAATGGTGGGCGTATGCCAGACTGGATGACGTACTTGCTCTATGCGGGAACGATTCTCGTCTTTACCCCCATGTCGTTAGGCTTAGCCTTAGGGAGCTAGTAGACCTAATAAATGCCTAGGCAACAGAAGATAAATCCAGCCGAGCTGCTCTACCAGATGTCGGAGCAGATTCGCACGACATCTATCATGCCTAATCTAAACCGCTACAAGCCTCACCAAAAGCAAGAAGACTTCGCAAAAGACCAGCACAAGCACAGGCTGTACATTGGGGGTAACCGTTCCGGTAAGACCGTTGCTGGCGTGGTAGAGGATATTCGCTACCTAAAAGGTGAGCATCCACACCGCAAAGTTCCAGAAGCCCCTGTCCGTGGCCGTGTAGTTGGGGTTGACTTTGCCTCTGGTATCGACAAGATTCTCTTGCCTCAGTTCGCTCAATGGACGCCAAAGAGCCTGCTAGTCAATGGCTCTTGGGAGGACAGCTACAGCAAAGAGCGAAGAGTCCTAAAGCTTGAAAACGGCTCCTTCGTCGAGTTTATGTCCTACGACCAGGACTTGCAGAAGTTCGCTGGAACCTCTAGACATTTCGTCCATTTCGACGAGGAGCCGCCAGAATTAGTGTACGACGAATGCCGTGCTCGTTTGGTCGATACAAACGGAGATTGGTGGATGACGCTAACTCCAGTTGAGGGTATGGAGTATATCTACGAGCAGGTGTACTTGCCAGGCAAAGAAGGCCACGACCTGTTCGGCGTTACCGAAGTAGAGATGTCGGACAACCCCTACCTAGAGCGTTCAGCAATCGAGGAGTACCTTGCCTCCCTAACGCCAGAGCAACGAGCCATTCGTGAAAAAGGGCAGTTCATTCAGGTTGGCGGTGCCGTCTTCAAGGACTTTAACCAGCTAACCCACACCATACCGCCGGAGCACTTCAAGCTGACGCCTAAGCACCGCATATATGTCAGCGTGGACTACGGCTGGCGCGACCCTACTGCAATTCTTTGGCACGCAGTCGCCCCCAACGGCCACATCGTTACTTTCGCTGAGCACTATCAGTCCCACATGACTATTGCAGAGCACGTCGAGGTCTTCCATAAAAAGAACGCTGAGATGGGAATCCAGCCTTACCTTGTGGTTGGAGACCCAGCACTTGCTCAAACAAACGGCATGAAGGGCACTAGCTATCAGCAGGAGTTCAACTTGCACGGGATGAATATCATCATTGACATTATTCCTAAGAAGATTGGTGTTGGTCTAAACAAGATGCAGCAGTACATGAAGACCAACCCCAACACGGGCAAGCCGTTCTGGCAGGTTACAGACGACTGTCCCAACCTGATTTCTGAGCTAGGAAAACTTAAATACAAGCGGCGTGCCAACAGGCAGCAGGAGTTCACGCTAAACAAACTAGAGGAGATACAAGACAAAGATAACCACGCATTTGATTCATCAAGATACTTTTTTACACTTATGGATGACTTGACACCTGATACGATAAAGGGACTAAAGGAGAGACTTATGGACTTTGATGATACGCCTCCAATAGCTCAGTTCGATAATCGAAGAGACCCTGGCTATTCGGGATGGAAGTTCAGGTCATCCTCCGATGATGCTGTAGGATGGGAATAATGGCTAGAACATTTAGACTGGTTGAGCGCGGGCAATATGCCCCGCATCGCTGTATTGTCACGGGAATAACGGGTAAAGCCGATACTCCGTTGATTGATTTGGGTGCTGAGCCTGAGTACTATGGAAGGGTGTACTTGAGCTACGGAATCCTTGCGGCGCTCGCAGACCAGTTTGGTTTTGCGACACCAGAAGTAGCAAATGCGCTACGCACAGAAAACGAACAACTGAAAAAGAGACTAGACCGCGTACCTGCGGTGACCGAAAGGCTTGTAAATGACATTAGAGACATCTCTATTAGTGTTACTGCTGACCTTCTTAGTGAGCCTACCCCTGTCGTTCTGGCTGATGACAAAAAGCCTGAACAAAGCAACGCAGGGGCTAATCTCGACTACTTTGGAGACGACAAACCTCTTGAAGACAACAGTGAACCTGCTGTCGTCGAGAGACCCGCTAGCGTTCCAGCAAATAATGGCAGCAAGCGGAGTACCAACAGCACCAAACCCAGAACAGGCAGTTCTGGTAAACGATAACTATCCTGAGGTAGATGAAGATGAGTATGATTTCGACGCCGTCCGAAAGGAATATGGCATCCAGTGACCTAGTCGCTGAACTTGAAATTGAAGTTGAAGAAACGGCCAACACTGGCCTTCTTGACGATGCAGCGCTCAAGCAGCTGCAGGATTCTAAGAAGGGCAAGAAGCTCGTCGACTACCTAAAGAAGGAATACCAGAAGTCGAAGGACGCCAAGCAGTGGCGTGTACGTCAGTGGTACATGAACATGTCCTTCGAGCGTGGTAAGCAGTACGTGGCCTGGGACTCGACCAAGAGTGGCTTGTCCCAGCTCCCACGTGGCGACAAGAACACGCCAAGAATTACCATCAACAAGATTCGCCCTATTGTCAGGACGGAAATAGCTAAGCTGACCTCGCAGAAGCCCACCGCTGTCTGCCTGCCAGCTTCGAACGATGTAGAAGATGTATTTGCTGCTACTGCCGCTACACAGGTCTGGGACAGTCTTTATGACCGCCTCAACGTAGGGCGTAGCATGCGCCTAGTGGCCAGAGACGTTTCTGTCCTTGGTTTGGGATATCTCAAGGTCTACTGGGACTCAGGCAAGTATGACGAATGGAGCGACCAAGAAGGTGACGTCTGCATTGACCACATTTCTCCATTCAACATCTTTGTCCCAGACCTATCAATCGTTGAGCACGACGAGCAGCCATACGTGTTGCACGTTTACACAAAGCCAATTGAATGGCTAAAGATGACTTACGGCGACCTTATCCCAAAGGACAAGCAGCCTACCGTCGTTGCAGCAACTGAGATTGCCGACATCTCTTCTGCACTTGACATTAGAGAGAACAACAGCAAGCCAGACGCTAGCCTTGTTATTGAGGCGTGGGTAAAGCCAGGAACTACCGAGCTTCTTCCTCAGGGTGGCTACGTCACAATTGTTGACGACATCATCGTTGAGGCTTCGCTCACAGGCTTCCCTGCAGGCTACAAGAACTACCCAATCGTTAAGTTCGAGCACATCCCAAGCGGACAGTACTACCCAGCTTGTGTTATTGATGATGTGATTCCGCTGCAGCGTGAGGTAAACAGAACCCGCTCTCAGCGCATTCAGGCCAAGAACATGATGGCTAAGCCACAGGTTTACTACCGAGAAGGTTCGCTGACTGTCTCAAAGATAAACACATCTCCGGGACAGTACATCGGAGTTCGCCCAGGGTTTGAGTACCCAGCCGCAGCTCCAATGCCACAGCTACCTCCTTACGTGTCAGAGGAGCTGCAAGCTCTAGACACCGACCTAGAGAACATCTCTGGTCAGCACGAAGTCTCAAAGGGAACCACACCTCCAGGAGTTGAGGCAGCTACTGCTATTGCTTACCTGCAGGAGCGTGACGACAGCTACCTTGCACCTACTTTCGCATCAATCGAAGAGGGCCTTTCAAGGACAGCAAAGTGCGCCCTGATGCTTGCTGCCGAGTACTGGACTGGCGAGCGCACGGTGAAAGTTGTTGGAGACAACAACGGCTTCTCAGCTGAGATGTTTAGCGGTGCAGACATAGCGCGTGGTACCGACATCAAGATTGAAGCAGGCTCCGCACTACCAACATCAAAGGCTGCCAAGCAGTCATTGGTAATGGACATGATGCGCCTTGGCCTAGTTCCGCCAGAAGAGGGACTTGAGCTTCTAGACATCGCTACCCTAAGCCGTTACACAGACAACCGTGGCACTCGCCCAGATGAGCTGCGTGCTCAGCGTGAAAACGTTATGTTCAAGGCTCTAGGTGAAATGGACGTGATGCGTCACTACCAGAGATGGCAGCAGGGCGTCGAGCAGGGTAACCCTGAGATGCTCAACCCAGACACTGGTCAGCCACTGAAGCCACCAGCAATCATCCCAGTAAACAAGTGGGACAACCACGCTGTTCACATTCAGGAGCACGACAACTTCCGCAAGAGTCCTGCGTACGACTTGCTAAGCAACAGCCAGAAGGCCGAGCTAAACAAGCACATCGATATGCACGAAATGGCACTTGCTGCTCTGCAAGCTGCTCAAATTCAGCAGATGCAAATGGGCGCAATGCCGCCACAACAGGCAAAACCACAACAGTAAGGGAGCAATATGTCTGACGACGAGCTAACACTAGACGATGTAACAGAGGACATTGAGCCTCAACTAGACGACGAAGAATTGGAGGAAGTTGACAATTCTGAGGAAGATGCTGAAGACGGAGACGATACTGAAAAAAGCAATCCAGCGTGGGACGAACTTTACGAAGTACTTCCTAAGTCTTTGCATGGCATGGTTCAGCCAGTTATCGAGAAGTGGCAATCAGGCGTTGATTCGGAGTTTGAGAAGATTGCCCCATACCGCAAGTTCGCGGACGCTGGCGTCAACCCTCAAGTTATCGAAGCGTCGATGGAGCTGGCCAAGCAAGTAGCTAGCAACCCTAAGGCTGTCTACGACGAGCTAGCTGAGCGCTACGGATGGCAGCAAGCCTCCGCAATGGTGCAGCAAGCTGTCTCTGATACAGAGGATGCAATCGAAGACGCAGAAGAGTCAGACCTTTTCGAGGACGACGAAGAGACAAGCGGTGAGCTAAAGGCCCTGAAGGCTGAGCTTGACGCTCTTAAGTCAAACCTTGCAGAGCAAGAAGAGGTCGCTTATCAAGCACAGCTACAAAACGAGATTGAGGATTCTCTTGCCGCAATCAAGAAAGAGGCTGGCGACGTAGACGAAGAGGCCATTGTCCGCAGGGCAATGCTTCTTGCTGACGACTACCCAGACGCTGAGATTGACCAGCTTATTAATGCTGCTTATGAACAGTATTCTGGCGAGCTTGAGAAGATGCGCTCTAGCGTGAAGAAGGCCCCAAAGGTGGCAGGTGGTAACGCAAACAAGGTGCCAGCAACGCCTCCTAAGACGCTTTCGTCTAAGGAAGACCGCGTTAGCGCCATTGAGGACATTGTAAAGCGCACCCTGAATCTGTAAAGATTTACATTTCTAGTGTGATAAACTGCTGAATAGTAGTGAGTACGGCCATTTATGGCTAGGGCGAACGAAGTGAAGACCTTATTTATCTAAGCACTAGGAGTGTGAATGTCCGAAGGACAGAATCTCGCTATTGCCAACGTCATCCTGAAGGATGTCTACGGCGACATTAACGAGCAGATTAACAACGCAACTCCTGCGCTGGATGGTATTAAGTCAACCGCACGCAACATTACTCAGGTTGGTGGTCTCGGTGTCAAGTTCGTTGCACACGTAGGCCGTAACACTGGTATTGGCGCACGCGCTGAGGACGAAGACCTACCAGAGGCAGGAAACCAGCAGTACGTCGACGGTCAGACCGGCCTCAAGAGCTTCTACGGCTCTGTCCGCCTGACTGGTCAGGTAATGGCTCAGGCTAGCCAGAACTACCAGACCTTCGCAGACGTAACTGCAGAGGAAATCGAGCGCATCCGCGACGACATTGCAAAAGACCAGAACCGCCAGGTATTCGGTGACGGAACTGGAACTCTTGCATCCATCGCTGTAGCTCCATCCGCATCTACCACCGTAACCATGGACGTCGTCAAGTACCTACACGTAGGTATGCGCGTTGACGTTGTAGACGTTTCCGCTACTGGAAGCAGCTCAACCCCAACCGTCCTAAACACTGGTGGCTACCTAACCATCACTGGCATCAACAAGACCACAAAGGTCGTTACCTTCGACAGCGCAGTAACTGCTGCTGTTGGTGACGCCATTGTTCGTTCGAACTCAACCGCTTCTTCAGTTGTAAACAACTGGCGCAAGGAGTGGACTGGCTTCGACGCTATCGTTGACGACAGCTCGACTCTCCACGGAATCGACCCAGCAACCACCCCAGCATGGGCTGCTCACCTACGTGACATCTCTTCTGGTGGCGTTGCTCAGCAGATTACCGAAGAGGACATGATTGGTCTTGTGACCGACATTGCCGAGGATGGCGACAAGCCAGACGTAATCTGGACAGACCACGGTTCCTGGAACGGATACTGGAAGGCTCTGGAGGAGAAGCGTCGCTACGTAAACAAGGTTGACCTAGATGGTGGTAACCGTGGACTTGGTTTCGCAACCATGTTCGGTGACCTGCCATTCAAGGCTGACTTTGACGCCCCAGAGGGCAAGATGTGGTTCATCAACTCCTCAAAGGTAAACCTCAACACCAACCGCGGTTGGGAGTGGATTGACGAGGACGGCTCCAAGTGGAAGCAGGTTCCTCGCCGTGACGCATTCATTGCTTACCTACGCAACTACTCTGAGATTTCGACCTACCGTCGTAACACTCACGGTTGCATCACCGGTATTGCACCAGGCGTCTAGTAAATAACCAGCGAAGGGGCGTAGGATAATACCTGCGCCCCTTTACTCATAAGGAGAGACAATGGCCATTGAGTATTTAAATCAAAAAAACTCTATCCCTGACCTTAGCGAGCTTGACAGGTTGCGGGACGTGCCGCCAAAGGCTTACCGTCTAGCAAGGATGCTAGCGGACTATGACCCATCTATTTACATCAAAAAGCTTGGGCCAGGACACCCTCAGTTTGATAAAGACCGCCCATACAGCATCGTTGTAGCAGGCGATAAAGACCGTTACGTCCTAAAAAACTTTGCAGAATGGCAGCTAGACGAGCGAATTATGGCAGAAATCATTCAGTCAGACGTCACAAATGCAGGCATGTCAATTAGCGACATGGAGGCCCTAAATGCTGCAAACGCCATGATGAAGGCAAAGGAGCGCGAAGAACTCGACGCTGAGCGCAGGGAAATGGCCAGAGATGTTGCTAAACTAGGATTTACGAAGAACTACGCTCGCCATAACGGAAAGTTGCTATTCGACCCAAATGCCTAGAGATTATTACACAAGGACTGGCGATGACGTCGCAACTGACGTCAAGCGCATCTTTGGCGATGAGGCTCTTGTAGAGCTAAAGAACACAGACATCTTGCGCTGGACTAACGCAGCTCAGCGAGAGATTGCATCAAGCCACACCGTGCTAAAGGGCAAGGCTAACCACAACTTGGTAGAGGGCCAAAGCCTTTACACCATTCCGTTGGACAGTCCAGTTGCTCAAGTTCAGGGAGTACACATTGAGGGCATCCCGCTAAAGGGCGTAAGCTTCCAGACAGCGCAGGAGACCATTCTCAAGGACGACCCGGAGCTAGAAAGCAAGGGCGAGCCTAAGATGTGGTACGAATGGGACGGCGACCTGTACATTTACCCCGCCCCAGCAGACACCGTTACAGACGGCTTGACTCTTTACTATCTCGCGTACCCTGCAACTTTGACCGCACTGAGCCAAACACTTGGCGTTCCAGACCGCTTCTACAATCAGATTGTGGACTACGTACTAGCTCAGGCGTACCGACTAGACGAGAACTGGCAGGCGACTGCATACCAAGACGCACGGTTCCGCGACTCAATGAACAGACATCTTGCAAAGGAAGACATTGTAGATAGCCAGTTCTACCCCACAAAGGTAGTTCTGCCAGAGGATGAGTAATGGCTAGAGAAGGTCTTGTTATTGAAGACTTCTCGGGTGGTCTAAATAACGTAGTAGACCCTTCGCTAATTGCCGAGAACGAGGTCGCAGACCTCCGCAACCTAGTTATTTCTAGGACTGGCAAGCTAATCAGCCGCCCACCAATCTATAAAGTTGCCGACTATCCAGTCACTGTAGCCTCCGCTAAGGCGTTGGGGTATTACCGCAACGAGGACAGTGTGGTCTTTCTTGTCGTTGCGACGGATGTCGGCACTTACATCTATGACTTAGTTGCCGACACTTGGACACTTGTCTGGGCCTATGAAGCACTAGACATCGCCGTGTACGCAGAGCGCCTGTATCTAATTAACGACACCCAAGGGGGCGGATACTGGTCAAAGGTTGCTGGCACGTACCAGTGGACAGACGTGGCAGCAATGCCAGAGGGTAACCAAATACACTTTACGAAAGGCAGACTCTATGTTTCTAGTAGAGCTAACAACAACACCTCGACCCTTAGGTACAGCGCTATTGACAGTATTGGTCTTGGCACCACTATTGATGACTGGCCTAGCGATAATTACATTGATATCAATGAGGGCGACGGAGACGAACTCATTAAGATTATCGAGGGCAATAGCGAACTTTTTCTATTCCGCTCAAACTCGACTTACCGACTGGCTTACAGCGCTTCGGCAGACCCGTCGCTAGGAACCCTTACAGCAATGTCGCACAACATTGGTGCGGATTGCTCACGCAGCGTTGTAGAGTTCGAGAACACTCTCGCCGTACTGCACGCCGGTACTTTGTACCAGTTTGCTGGCTACAACTTCTACCCATACAACCCATCGAACAAGGTTGAGTTTAAAGTTCGAGAAGGCTTTACTGGCCAGAAGCAGGGCGTTACAAAGGTAGGGCAGTACTTGTTGGTCTGGCACCACGGCTACATGTATTCTTACGACACCGATACAGGACTATGGTCTGAGTGGGAGTCCGACACAGGCGCTGCTCACTTTATCGAAGCCCCTCGTGGAACTTTCCTAGATTCTGCTGCTGTTCCTACGGCTTACGGTGTGCCCCACACCGATTACGCTACTCAAGGACTGCTGAAATTTGCTATCGAGTATCCAGAAACAGGCACTGAAACAATCAGGTGCCAGGTTGTCACAAGGACTTACGACATCGGACAGCCGTCTCTATTTAAGAGGCTATTTGGCTGGGAGCTGCTAGTAGTAGCAGTTAACTGGCTCGAAGGTGGCCTTACGCCTATCGATGCTTTCCGTGACATAGAAGAAATTATCACTTGGGAGGAGCTGCAAACCTACACTTGGGAAGGCGCAGAAGCTGCAAGCATCGCTTGGCTGCCCGAGGGAGCTATCGAGCCTGTCATTGTTACCGGCTTCAGGAGCGACAACCCTCGCCCCCGTGTAGTTAAAATTAGCGGTAAGCAGACCTTTAAGCGAGGCTACTTCACTATTAGGTTCCAGAACGACGGCACTGCAAGCACCGCACCTAGCCGTCTTGACGGAATTGTTCTTTACCTCACAAACGGAAGACGCATGGCACAAGGCAGGACAGCATAATGTACAACATGGGCGGAGCGGGATTTAACAAGTACGCTGCGGGAGCTAAGCGATACGGAATCGGCATTATTGGGCCAAATACGGGCATGAAGCTAAACAAAGAGGGATACAAGGAAAGAAGCGCTAAGCAACGTGCAAAGAACGCTGCAATGCTAAAATGGGTACAGGGCAAACGCGGCGCTCGCTACTTCGCCAAACCCTCGGGACAGATAGGTAAGAAATAATGGTACTAGGGCCAATTATTCCAGGCAAGCCTACGCCTGCAAAACCTGTCGCACGCTACATCCCAGCAGGGGCTAATGATACGGCACGTGCTCGGCAAGAGCGCCAAAATCAAGCAGCTATAAAAAAGGGAATTATCCCCAAGCCAACCAGAACAACCCTCGGCACGGGCAGTATTGAGAGCAAGTCCGCAAACACGGCAGATGGAACGACGTACAGAAAGCCAAAGACCGACACTGGTACCGGTACAGACACAGAGACTAAGGCTAGTAAGCCATTAG
>Ga0255782_10000757_pt1 | contig 29060 bp, 27 predicted proteins | sample 101ome_26_FD_179980 | JGI IMG/M metagenome (GOLD analysis project Ga0255782, IMG submission 179980) | Coastal salt marsh microbial communities from the Groves Creek Marsh, Skidaway Island, Georgia - 101408AT metaG (version 2) | ecosystem: Environmental > Aquatic > Marine > Intertidal zone >...
AAAGCCTTGCTGCGCATCCCCGCCCCGCTCTTGTCAAAGCGGCGTCAAGGCGAGTTTGAAGGATGGATGCCTAGATGAGATGGATCGTTTGTTGGTTGTTTTGCGCTGCACTTTTGTGGAGTGGTGTCGCTTCAGCTAATACTCTGGTGTTGGTGTCCATCGATGGCTTTCGCTGGGATTATCTGGATCGGCCCGAGGCGCGTCAGATGAAGGCCCTCGCCGATAGAGGCGTGCGGGTCACCAAGCTACGGCCGGTCTACCCCTCGAAAACCTTTCCCGGCCACCTGTCTATGGCCACTGGCTTACGCCCCACCGGCCATGGCATTGTCGATAACCATTTTTGCCGTAATGATCGGCCTGATTGCTACTCCATGGGGGCAGCCGGCGAGGACGCGAGCTGGCTTTCGGGAACGCCACTGTGGACATTGGTAGAGCAGCAGGGAGGCCGCGCCGCCACCTTTTTTTGGCCAGAGTCCGAAGCGGCAATAGCCGGCACGCTACCCTCTGACTACCGCAAATACGACGGTCGCATACCCCATGCCCAGCGGGTTTCGCAGGTCATTGAGTGGCTCGACACGCCCAGGGCTGCGAGACCTCACTTAATCACCCTCTATTTTTCGGCAGTAGACTCTGCGGGCCACACCTATGGCCCCGATGCCCCCCAGACTTCGGCAGCCATTGCCGAGGTCGACCGATGGATTGGTGCGCTTTGGCAGGCCATCGAGGAGATCAACGCGCGCGATGCCGCCGACATCAATTTGCTACTGGTGTCTGACCACGGCATGGCGGTGGTAAACCCATCGCAATTTATCGACACCAACACGCTCCCCAGGCCTCGAGGCTTTAAGCGAGTTAACGGTTCAACCCGCGTGATGTATTACCTGCGTGACCCGGCCGCAGATATCGCGGCTCTATCTCAGAGACTGGAGGGCATGAGTGAAGGCCGCTATCGCGTGCTATCTAGAGAAGAGCTTGCCAATCGGTACTATCTAAATCACCCCGCCGTGGCATCAGTCATTATCGAGACGGAGCCCCCTAGGGTGTTCCGTCGCGGCGGCCCGGCGGGGAGCGATCTTCTGGGAATGCACGGTTACCCGGCCAGTATTGAGGACATGGCGGCGTTTCTTGTTGCTATTGGACCCGCATTTAAAACGGCAACGGTAATCCCGGAGGCGCATCAGCTCGATATTTTTCCGGTGGCCACACGCATGCTGAAGTTAGATAGTCCGGCCTCAGTGGTGAGCGATGGCGGGGCGTTACGAGATGCACTAAAGGCCGCAGAGCGGGAATAATGCGGTCTATGCACTGGAGTAAAGAGAGGCAGGATATAATTGCGCAAAGCGTATTTGGATAGCCCGTATGTCACGCGATGATCTGAACGACATCCCTTCTTTTGCTGCGAGCAGAGACGAAGCCGTCAGCTCTGCGCCCCGGGGTGCGATTCCCGCGCGCAGTGCAACAACGCGTGCGGGCATCGGGCTCGCCACGCGGCTGGTGCTTGCGCTGGCACTGGCGGCGGCCGGTGTGGCCTGTGGATGGGCTTGGCAGCTACAGACGCTACTGGATACAGCCCAAAATCAGCTTAAAACTACGCAGGCTAGGGTATCGGATTTGGAGGCTTTGCTCTCCGACACCGACGAGACTGTCAATAAGTCCGCTGCAGCGATGGGTGCTCAGTTGCGATTACTCGACACCGAGGTGAGAAAGCTGTGGGATGCCAGAAAGGCAAGTAATGCCACATTAACTCAGCTCGAAAAGGGCGCATCAGCGCAGGAAAAGCAGATTGCTGGGTTAAATGGCAAAAGCTCCGCGCAGAACGGGCGCATCGAGGCCATGGAAAAATCGCTCTCGGCACTCACTAAAGTGGCCGGCGACCTCGAGCGGCTCGCTGCCAATGCACAGCGTGCACAAACAGACGTCGAGCGTCTGGCCGATGGCGTGAATAAAGCCAACCTTGAGCGCGCTGCCCTGCGCAAGCAGGTCGAAAGTAACGCCGAGTGGATTGAGTCCATCAATGCCTTTCGCCGACAGGTTAATGCGAGTATTGCTGAGCTGGAGGCAGATCTTGCGGCGATGAATGCGCCGGTGTTGCAGTAGCCATAAGGGATAACGAGAGGACGGGAATCGCAACAGTATGACGGTGATCAGACAACAGGATCTTATTGATAGCGTCGCCGACGCACTGCAGTTTATCTCCTACTATCATCCCCTCGATTTTGTGCAGGCGGTGCACCGCGCCTGGGAGATGGAGCAGAACCCAGCCGCCAAAGATGCCATGGCCCAAATTCTGATTAATTCGCGGATGTGTGCGATGGGCCATCGACCGATATGTCAGGATACCGGCATCGTTACCGTTTTTATTGAGGTCGGCATGGCGGTGCAGTGGGATGCCGAGCTGAGTCTTGAGGACATGATTAACGAGGGCGTGCGTCGCGCCTACAACCACCCCGACAACAAACTGCGCGCGTCGATTCTCGAGGACCCGGCCGGCAAGCGGCAGAACACCCGGGACAACACCCCTGCGGTTATCCATACGCGAATCGTTCCCGGCGAGGCGGTCAACGTGCATGTGGCTGCCAAAGGTGGCGGCTCAGAAAATAAATCGAAGCTCGTCATGCTGAACCCCTCCGACAGTATTGTTGACTGGGTGGCGAAGACTCTCCCTACCATGGGCGCGGGTTGGTGCCCCCCCGGTATTCTGGGTATCGGCATTGGCGGCACCGCAGAGAAAGCGATGGTGCTGGCCAAGGAATCGCTCATGGCACCGGTCGATATTCACGAGCTGCGTGCCCGTGGGCCGCAAAATCGTATCGAAGAATTACGGCTGGAGATTATGGACGCGGCCAATCGGACCGGTATTGGTGCTCAGGGCCTCGGTGGTCTTACCACCGTGCTCGACGTCAAAATAAAGGATTACCCGACCCACGCAGCTTCACTGCCGGTGGCGATGATTCCCAACTGCGCCGCGACCCGCCACGCCCATTTTACCCTCACCGGTGAGGGACCGGCGCTACAGACCCCGCCCGACGTCGATGCGTGGCCCGACATTAGCTGGGAACCGGGGGAGTCGGTACGCCGGATCGACCTCGACACCGTGACCCGCGAGGATATTCACAGTTGGCAGCCGGGTGAAACGCTGTTGCTGTCGGGTACTATGCTCACCGGACGGGACGCCGCGCACAAGCGCATGACTCAGATGTTGGAGCAGGGAGAGCCCTTGCCGGTCGATTTGCGCGGCAAGTTTATTTATTACGTCGGCCCGGTAGACCCGGTGCGTGATGAAGCCGTGGGCCCTGCCGGCCCCACCACAGCCACGCGCATGGATAAGTTCACCGATTACATCCTTGAGCAGACCGGCCTCGCCGGGATGATCGGCAAAGCCGAACGGGGTCCGGTGGCAATTGAAGCCATCAAGCAGCACGGAGCTGTTTATTTAATGGCAGTGGGGGGCGCCGCGTATCTCGTCTCTCAGGCAGTCACCAAAGCAGAGGTGGTAGCCTTTGAGGATTTGGGAATGGAAGCCATCTACGCGTTTACCGTAAAGGATATGCCGGTCAGCGTGGCGGTAGACAGTCGCGGCGAATCGGTTCACATCACGGGTCCGCAAATCTGGAAAGCGCGAATCGAAGAGCAGGCGATTGAGCTCATCTGACTCTTTTTACTGGCACGATTACGAAACCTCCGGCAAAGATCCGGATCAAGACAGACCCTGGCAATTTGCGGGCGTGCGCACCAACACGGCGCTGGAGGTGATTGACGAGCCGCTCATGCTCTTTGCCCGACCCAGTCCTGATCGCTTGCCCCATCCCGCTGCGATCAGGGTGACCGGTATTACGCCGCAGCAGGCAGAAGAGAAAGGGCTACCCGAGACCGCGTTTATCCAGCGCATACATGATGAGCTTGCCCGGCCCAAAACCTGCGCGGTGGGTTATAACTCGATCCGCTTTGACGATGAGGTGACCCGCTTCACTCTGTGGCGCAATTTTCACGATCCCTATCGACGGGAATGGCAACACGGTAACAGTCGCTGGGATTTGCTCGACGTAGCGCGAGCCCTGTTTGCACTCAGGCCTGAGGGAGTTGTCTGGCCGCGACGCGATGATGGATTGCCGAGCTTCCGGCTCGAAGATCTGACGGCGGCGAATGAGATTGATCACGGCGCAGCCCATGACGCGCTGGCTGATGTCATGGCGACGATTGAAGTCGCGCGCCTGTTCAAACGTCGGCAACCCGAACTGTTCGATACGCTCTTTGCCCAGCGTACCAAGCGAGGGGTGAGTCAGCTGATTAACCTGCAGGCGTTAACCCCGTTGGTACATGTGTCCGGGATGTTCGGTGCCGAGCGCAACAATCTTGCTTTGGTCGTGCCGGTGGCGTGGCATCCCGATAACAACAGTGAAGTGATCTGCGTTGATCTGAGTCAGCCACCCCAATTTCTCGACGAGGATCCCGACAAGGTGAAGGAGTACTTGTTCACCCGTCAGGCATCCCTGCCCGTGGGGGTTCAGCGCCCACCCTTGAAAACCATTCGGTTGAATCGGGCACCCGTGCTATTGCCCACGCATTGGGTGGCAGGCGCCGTCGCTGAACGATTAGGCCTCGATGGCGCTGCCCATCGGGCGCATTTGGCCGCGATTCGAGAACATCGCGCCTCGGCGCCAGATGCCTTTGTCGAGCGGCTGCAGAGTCTCTGGCGTGACCGGAACTTTCCGCCGCGCACCGACCCCGACAGAATGCTTTACGACGGGTTTGTCGGTGATGCAGATCGCGCGCTGTGTGATGAGGTCGTAAATTGCGCTCCTAGCGCACTTGCGACGGGCACCTTTCCCTTCACCGATCCGCGCTTACAGGAGCTGCTGTTTCGCTACCGCGCGCGCAATTTTCCCGAATCACTCAACGCCGAGGAGCAGGCGCAATGGCGCGAGCACTGCGCGATGCAATGGCAAGAGGGGACATTTACTCGGAAAGATTTTGATCAGGCGCTTGCAGAGGAGCGCGCTGCGCCCAACATTACCCCGGAGACGGAGTGGGCGTTGGGGCAACTCGAGGCATGGGTGAGTGGCCTGTCAGTTGAAAGGGGAACGGCGCTACAATAGCCGTCATTGAGACAGCCTCGAAGCGCGGGTATCTGTCGATTAACAACGGATCCTCTCGAACTGTTGGGTGGTAGGCTGAATCGAATTTGAGAGTCGTCTCAGAGGGAGTGCGAAGCATGCAGTTTGCGGGTAGCCACATCCTGACAGTCAGCCAGTTTGAGCGCGCTGACGTCGAGCAGCTGTTCGCGGTGGCCGACGCCATGCGGCCCTATGCCCATCGCGAGAAAATGACCCGCGTGCTCGAGGGTGCGATTCTCGGCTCCATGTTTTTCGAGCCCTCAACCCGAACTCGCATCAGTTTCGGCAGTGCCTTCAATTTGTTGGGCGGTGAGGTGCGGGAGACGACCGGTTTCGAGCATTCGGCAATCGCCAAAGGTGAGTCCCTCTACGATACCGCCCGGGTGTTGAGTGGATACTCCGATATCATCGTCATGCGTCATCCTGAGGCGGGGTCGGTCGCAGAATTTGCCCATGCCAGTCGCGTACCCGTCATCAATGGTGGGGATGGCGCAAACGAGCACCCCAGCCAGGCGCTGCTGGACCTCTACACCATCCGCTCTGAGCTCGCCGGCCGCAACCGCGGCCTCGACGGCTTGCGGATCGCGATGGTGGGCGACCTGCGTTACGGGCGCACGGTGCATTCACTGTCCAAATTACTCTCTCTTTTTTCTGGCCTTCGCGTCAGTTTGGTGTCTCCAGAGGCGCTGAATATGCCGGGTGAGGTGGTGGACGCATTGCAGGCGGCTGGGCACGAGGTGCTGCAAACCGACTCGCTTGAGCAAGGCATTGCGGGAATGGATATTGTCTACAGCACCCGTATTCAGGAAGAACGGTTTTCCAGTGCTGAGGAAGCGGACCTGTATCGCGGGCGGTTCCGGTTGAATCAAAGCGTTTATACCGCCAACTGTGAGCCCAATACCGTCATCATGCACCCACTGCCGCGCGATTCCCGCGAGGGCGCCCGAGAGTTGGATGTCGACCTCAATGACAATCCAAACCTCGCTATCTTCCGTCAGAGCGACAACGGCGTGCTCGTCCGCATGGCATTGTTTGCGTTGATTCTAGATGTAGTGGACAAGGTCGATCAGCACTCAGCACCGGTCGATTGGTATACGGAGCGGCGGTTTTGACGGCGTTTCGGCGCCAGTTTGGCGCCGAGGATGTGGTGCTCGAGAGCAGAGCATCGAGCTTCAGTGGCTACTTTTCGGTAGAAACCGTGACCCTACGCCACCGCCTGTTTGCCGGCGGCTGGTCCTCACCTATCCGCCGCGAGTTGTTCCAGCGAGGGGACGCGGTGGGGGTGCTTCCCTGGAACCCTCGTGCCGATGAGGTGGTGTTGATTGAACAGTTCCGTGTGGGGGCAATGCGGGGTTCAGACAGCCCCTGGATGCTGGAACTCATCGCCGGCGTGGTCGAGCCGGGAGAGTCAGATACGGCTGTAGCGCACCGGGAAAGTGAAGAAGAAGCGGGATGTCAGTTGACCCGGCTCGAACCGATAGCCACCTTCTACCCCAGCGCAGGGGCCTGTTCGGAGCAAATTCGTCTTTTCATTGGTGAGACGACGGGTGCCGATCACGGCGCCATAAAAGGTCTCGACAGCGAATCTGAGGATATTTTGGTGCACCAGATGCCGCGTACCGAAGCGCTAGCGATGCTCGATCGTGGCGAGATCAATAATGGTCACACTTTGATCGCGCTGCAGTGGCTTGCCCGCCATGGTGAGCGCTTGCGCGCGGACTGGCATGTCTGAATCTTCGTCAGCACCGGATCCCGATAGGGAAGCTTTATCCGAGGCGGTCCTTGCGGCGGACTCGCCGGCCTTGTTGCGTTCCAGCGCCATTGTCGGTGGTGCAACCCTGCTGTCTCGGGTATTGGGTTTGGTGCGCGATGTAGTTCTCGCCAATGTGATTGGCGCCAATGGCAACGCCGATGCCTTTTTCGTCGCCTTCAAAATACCCAATTTTCTCCGTCGCCTCTTCGCGGAAGGGGCCTTCGCCCAAGCCTTTGTGCCGGTGCTCGCCGATACACGTGAAAAGGGCGGCGTCGCGGCAGTGCGCGAGTTGGTTGATCGTGTCGCCGGCGTGTTGGGGGGTACCTTGCTGCTGCTCACGTTGCTCACGATCCTTGCGTCACCGCTGGTCGCTACCGTCTTCGCCCCGGGCTTTCTGAGAGATCCCGCCAAGCTTGCGCTCACGGGCGATCTGATCAAGATTACCTTCCCCTATCTGCTGCTGATTTCGCTTACCGGCTTCGCCGGTGCCATCCTCAACAGCTATCAGAGATTTGCCGTGCCGGCCCTGACGCCGGTGCTCCTTAATCTTTCCCTGATCGCCGCGGCGTTGTGGTTGACGCCCAACTTTGAGGAGCCGGCATTTGCCCTGGCGTTGGGCGTATTAATCGCCGGATTCGCCCAGCTGTTATTTCAGGTGCCGGCGCTGGCGGGTATCGATTTGCTGCCCCGGCCGCGATGGGCACCGAGGCATGAGGGGGTAAAGCGTATTCTGGTGCTGATGGTGCCGGCCTTGTTTGGCGTGTCGGTGAGCCAAATTAATCTGTTGCTCGATACGGTACTGGCTTCGCTACTGCCAACCGGCAGTGTTTCTTGGCTCTACTATTCAGACCGGCTCACCGAATTGCCGCTGGGCGTTTTTGCGATTGCGATCGCCACGGTCATTCTGCCAACTTTGTCTGGACAACGTGCGAGAGCGGATGATCCCGCCTTCTCGGATACTCTGTCATGGGCCATTCGTAGCGTGTTGCTGATCGCCATACCCGCGACGGTCGCGCTGGCGTTTTTAGCCGAGCCTTTGTTGATCTCGCTGTTTCAGTACGGTGCCTTCGGTGCCTCCGACAGAGTCATGGCCGCTGTGAGCCTGCAGGCCTACGCGCTGGGCCTGGGGGCTTTTATGCTGGTGAAGGTATTGGCGCCCGGCTTTTACGCCAGGCAAGACATGAAAACGCCGGTGCGGATCGGCATCATCGCTATGGGCACCAACATGGTACTGAATCTCGCATTCGTGTTGCCGTTGATGTGGTGGTTCAACATCGGGCACGCGGGCCTCGCCCTCGCAACAAGTGTGTCGGCATGGTTGAACGCCGGGCTGCTCTACCGTGGGTTGCGTCGCGACAGAGTGCTGAATATAAGCGGGTTTCCTCTTGCCTGGATAACACGGATTGTCGTTGCGACGCTGCTGATGACGGCGGTGCTGTGGGGCGCCACTCCCGAGATACAGTTGTGGGATCACTGGGATGCCTGGCAGCGCGGATACCGTTTGCTCGGGGTGTGTTTGGGCGGCCTGCTAGCCTATGTAACGGGTTTATGGATACTGGGGCTGCGCCCGGCCATGCTGCGCCGCTGACGAGAGGGTATGACGGGGGCCATCGCCCGTCGCGTCGCGGGTTCAAGCGGCTGATCTGCTCGGCACTCATCGGTATACTGTCCTTTGCTTGGCTTGGAAATCTCCCGCTCCATGGAACTCATTCGCGGTCGGCACAATCTTGAGCCCGGCCACCGCGGTTGCGCGGTGACGATCGGTGCCTTTGATGGTGTCCACCTGGGACATCAATCGGTACTGGCGCATCTCAGTGAGGAAGCGACGAAGCGGGGTGTGCCCACCACGGTGGTGACCTTCGAGCCCTTGCCGCGCGAGTATCTTCGCCCATTGGAATCACCGCCCAGGATCACCACCTTGCGCGACAAGTGGCCTTTGTTGGCGGCATGTGGCGTCGACCGCGTGTTGTGTTTGTCTTTTAACGAAGAACTGAGACGACTCAGCGCACGGGAATTTGTTGAGCAGGTGTTTGTGGAGGGATTGGGAGTACAGTACCTCGCTTTCGGCGACGATTTTCGCTTTGGCAATCGACGCGAGGGTGACCTGGAATATGTCCGCGCGTTGGCCGACGAATTTGGCTATGCTGTCGCCCCGACGCCGACCTGTGAGGTCGCGGGAGAGCGGGTCAGCAGTACGCGCATCCGCTCTGCACTGGATCAGGCTGATTTCGAGGCGGCGAGGCAATTGTTGGGTCGCCCCTTTGAGATGTCTGGCAGGGTGCAACATGGGCAAAAATTGGGAAGGCAGTTGGATACCCCTACGGCCAATATAGCGTTGCATCGGATACGGTCGCCATTACATGGCGTGTACGTGGTGAAGGTCTTCGGCGCGGGTCTGAGCGAGGCGGCGGGCGTGGCCAACGTGGGAGTCAAGCCGACAATTGGTGACAGTCTCGAGGCCACGCTGGAGGCACATATTCTCGATGGGTCCCCGGATCTTTATGGGCAACGCTTGACCGTGCGGTTTGTGCACAAATTGCGTGACGAAAAGAAGTTTCCGTCACTCGATGCCCTGAAGGCAGGCATCGCGGCGGACAAGGCCAACGCCCGCGAGTGGCTGAGGAACCACGGATAAAGTATGAGCGATTACAAAAGTACGCTGAATCTGCCCCAGACAGATTTTCCGATGAAGGCCAATCTTGCACAGCGCGAGCCCGATCGGCTGAAAGCGTGGCAGGCAATGGACCTTTATGGGCAGATGCGGCAGGTAGGCAAGGGCAAGCCAACTTTTATTCTTCATGACGGCCCTCCTTATGCCAATGGCGAACTCCATGTGGGCCACGCCATCAACAAGATTCTGAAAGACATCATTATTAAATCCAAAACCTTGTCCGGGTTTGATGCGCCTTATGTCCCGGGGTGGGACTGCCACGGCCTCCCTATCGAGCTTAATGTAGAGAAAAAGGTGGGTAAGCCCGGTCACAAAGTGACCGCAGCGGAGTTTCGTCAACACTGCCGGGATTACGCTCACAAACAGGTCGAGGCGCAAAAGGCAGACTTTGTCCGCATGGGGGTTTTGGGTGAATGGGATAACCCCTACCTGACCATGGATTTTGTTTTTGAGGCGAACATTGTCCGCTCTCTGGCCACGATGATAGACAAGGGCCATCTGCATCGCGGCTTCAAACCCGTGCACTGGTGCCTTGACTGCGGCTCAGCATTGGCCGAGGCCGAAGTGGAGTATCGCGACAAGCAGTCCTCGGCGGTAGACGTGGCTTTTGCTTTTGTCGATGTCGCCGAGGCCGCCCGGCGATTGGACAGCGGGGCGGTGGACCGCCTAGAGCTCGCGATCTGGACTACGACGCCCTGGACACTGCCCGCGAATCGCGGGGTCGCTCTCGCGGCTGATCTCGAGTACGTCGTACTAAAAGCCGGCAATCGTCATGTGGTGGTGGCAGAAGCGCTCGCCGAAGCGTGCGCCCAACGCTTCGGTTTTGAAAGCGTTGAGATCGAGGGTCGCGCGAGGGGGAGCGATCTCGAAGGGTTACTGCTGGTTCCGCCCTTCAGCGAAACGTCTGTTCCTATTGTTTTGGGTGATCATGTGACCACCGAGGCGGGCACCGGTTGTGTTCATACGGCACCGGCGCACGGTCTCGAGGATTTTGAAATGGGCCGTCGTTATGACCTCGAGGTTTATAACCCGGTAGGCGGCAACGGGGTTTACCATGCCGATACGCCCGTCTTTGCCGGGCAGCATATCTTCAAGGCCAATGACGACATTATTGCCGCGCTGTCAGAGCGCGGTGTGCTGTTGTGTCATCAGCCTTTTCAGCATAGCTATCCCCACTGCTGGCGCCATAAGTCACCCATTATTTTTCGCGCAACGCCCCAGTGGTTTATCAGTATGACCGGCAATGGGTTGCTCGCCGCCGCAAAAAAAGCGGTAGAGGGCGTGCAATGGGTTCCGGAGTGGGGCCGGGCCCGCATTGACAGCATGCTGGCCGAGCGTCCGGATTGGTGTATTTCGCGGCAACGGACCTGGGGCGTGCCGATCGCGCTGTTTGTGCACAAAACCACGGGGGAATTACACCCCGATACCCAGGGTTTGATGGAGACCGTAGCAGTCCGTATCGAGGCCAGGGGTATCGAGGCGTGGTTTGACCTTGATCCTGTCGAGTTGCTGGGTGACGAGGCCGGGAACTATGAGAAAGTCACCGATACCCTCGATGTCTGGTTCGACTCGGGCGTGACCCACCACTGTGTGTTGCGGCAGCGCGCGGGGCTGAATTGGCCCGCAGACTTGTATCTTGAGGGCTCGGACCAGCATCGCGGGTGGTTCCAGTCGTCTCTACTGACAGGAATCGGTACGCACGACGCGGCGCCTTACCGGAGTGTGTTAACCCATGGTTTTACCGTCGATGGGGACGGCCGCAAGATGTCTAAATCCGTGGGCAATATTATTCCCGCGGGCAAGGCAATGCAGGACTTGGGTGCGGATGTGCTGCGGCTGTATGTCTCCGCAGCAGACTATCGCAATGAAATTTCTGCCTCGGACGAGATTTTCAAGCGTACCGCCGACGCCTATCGGCGAATCCGAAACACGGCGCGATTCTTGTTGGCCAACCTCGCTGGATTCGATCCCTTGACCGACGCGCTGCCGATCGATGCGCTACTGCCGCTGGACCGATGGATTCTTGGAAAAGCACAGGCGCTGCAAGGCGAGATACAGGCGGCTTACGATGACTACCAGTTCCACTACGTGTATCACCGTGTGCACAACTTCTGCAGTGGCGAGCTGGGCGGTTTTTACCTCGATATCATCAAAGATCGGCAGTACACGACGGGCAGTGACTCCCATCCGCGCCGGTCCGCGCAAACGGCCTTATTTCATTTGGCCGAGGCTCTGTGTCGATGGATAGCCCCCATTCTGAGTTTTACGGCTGATGAGATCTGGGAGAACCTGCCCGGATCGCGCGCGGCCTCCGTCTTCTTGGCCCAGTGGTACGACGCGCTGCCAGCGCCCGAGACCGGAGGCCAGCTAAACAGTGACTTCTGGATGGAGCTCATGCTGGTACGGCAACAGGTCAACAAAGCGTTGGAGTTGGCGCGGGAGCAGGGTGCGGTGCGCGGATCTCTCGATGCAGCGGTCGTGTTGTTCGCAGAATCGGATCTTGCTGCGCGCCTCGGGTACCTCGGCGACGAATTGCGTTTTGCCTTGATCACCTCTGAGGCAGCGGTCTCGGATTGGAGCGATGCGCCCCCGGAGGCAGTGGAGGCTGAGGGCATCCGACTTCGGGTGCTGGTGCAGCCGGCTGCGGGAGAAAAGTGCGATCGTTGCTGGCACCGACGCGCCGATGTGGGGCAATACGAGGCCCACCCGACCTTGTGCGAGCGATGTGTCACTAATATTGAAGGTCCCGGGGAGGTGCGGCACTTTGCCTGAGCACCTTCCAGCGCCGCGCAGGGGGTTTCGGCCCTGGCTGGGTTTGTTGATCGCGGTTGCGATTATTCTGTTGGATCAGTGGACCAAGCACATCGCGGTGACCGAGCTCGTGTTTCGCAGTCCCTACCGTGTCACCGCTTGGTTCGACTGGATGTTGACGTATAACACGGGGGCCGCCTTTAGTTTCTTGGCCGACGCCGGGGGCTGGCAGCGCTGGTTTTTGGCAACAGTGGCGGCCGCGGTCAGTGGCTTTATTGTCGTCTGGCTATTCCGTCTCGAGCCAGAAGACTATGGCCTGATGGTGCCACTGGGGCTGATTCTCGGCGGTGGCGTGGGCAATCTGATCGATCGCGTCTCTCTGGGTTACGTGGTCGATTTTATCTCCTGGCATTATCGGGATTGGTACTGGCCCGCCTTCAATGTCGCCGACGCTGCGATTAGTGTCGGTGCCGCGGCGTGGCTATGGGTGGCCTTGATCGGCGGCTCCGCCGCACAAGCGATAGCCTCCGACGAGGCAGCCCAGAATGAGTGAAGCCATGCATCTCGCGATAGAACCCAACACACGCATCACCCTCAATTTTTCCCTAGCGCTTGAGACGGGGGAGGAGGTGGACTCCAATTTTGGTCAGGATCCCGTGAGTTTCGTGATGGGAGATGGTTCCTTGCTGCCGGGTTTCGAGCGTCGACTTTTGGGCATGCGCGCTGGTGATGAAGCAGAGTTTCGCATCCCCTCTGAGGAAGGGTTCGGTGATCCTCAGGATGACAATATTCAGGAGATACCCCGGCGCGAGTTCGATGAGGGCGCACCACTGGAACCTGGCATGCTGTTCTCTTTTGCGGATGCTGCGGGAGGGGAGGTCCCCGGGATGATTGCGGCGGTGGGAGAAGACAGCGTCACGGTGGATTTTAATCATCCGCTGTCGGGGCGTACTATTCATTTCAGAGTGCGGATCGCACGCGTCGAGCCAGCGGAGCTACATTAATGGACATTGTACTGGCCAACCCCAGGGGCTTTTGTGCGGGCGTGGACCGCGCCATTGATATCGTCAACCGCGCGTTGGAAGTGTTTGGCGGACCTGTCTATGTCAGACATGAGGTCGTCCACAACCGACATGTTGTCGAGGATCTCCGGGCTCGCGGTGCGGTGTTTGTAGATGAGCTCATTGAGGTGCCCGATGACGCGGTGGTGATCTTCAGTGCCCACGGCGTATCTCGAGCGGTACAGGATGAGGCTGAGAGTAGGGGGCTCAAAGTGTTCGACGCCACCTGTCCACTGGTGACCAAGGTGCATGTCGAAGTGGCGGCGTTTAGTGCAGCGGGACGAGAGTGTGTGTTGATAGGCCATGCAGGCCATCCCGAAGTGGAAGGCACCATGGGGCGCTATGACGGCGGTCACGGTGGCGCAATTTATCTGGTTGAAGATGAAGCGCAGGTGGCCCAGCTCGAGGTGCGCGATCCCACGACCCTAGCCTTCGTCACTCAAACCACGCTGTCCGTCGACGATACCGCCAAAGTGATCGACGCCTTGCGGCAAAAATTTCCGCAGATTCAAGGACCGCGCAAAGACGATATTTGTTACGCCACCCAGAATCGCCAAGACGCAGTAAAGTCACTGGCGGATGAAGTGGATCTAGTGCTGGTTGTGGGATCGACCAATAGTTCTAACTCGAATCGACTGAAGGAGCTCGCCGAGCGTTGTGGGGCCCGCGCTTACCTGATTGACGACGCCGATATGATTGATAGCCAATGGTTGTCTGGCACGGCGTCAGTCGGTGTGACTGCCGGTGCCTCAGCTCCGGAATTATTGGTGGAGCAGGTGATCGCGGCACTGAAAGCGCGTGGCGGCGTTGACGTTCGAAATCTCGAAGGTCGTGAAGAAAACATCACCTTCTCGCTACCGAAGGAGCTGCGCATACCCGCCGTTGTGGTAGAGGACTGATAACGGGTGTGTTCTGCGGGGTGGCGGCGTCACTCAATTATTAACGATCAATTTCATCAATACGTGACCCCTCTTGAGCCCCGTTATTCTCGATGCCGTCGCGGTGTCGCACAGTGTGTTCTGAGTCTTATTCCAGACGAGAGGTGCGATCATTCGGCAGCAGGGGCTCACCCTTGTGGAGTGTCTAATTACGCTGGCGGTAGTGGCGATACTGGTGGCAATGGTTACTCCCTCATTCTCGGGGCAACTCAATGCCGCACGGGCTCTGACGGGTGCGCACCAGATCTACTTGGCTGCGCAATATGCCCGCAGTATGGCGCAGATACTAGAGACCACGGTGACACTCTGCCCACTGTCTTCCACAACGGATACGAGTCGGCTCTGTGGAGGAGACTTTAGCGGCACCCTCGTTGCTTACCGCGTGTTGACTGACGGCCCAGCGATTCTGCGTGTTTGGACTCCCCCGAGCGGCATAGTCGTCCGCAATCGATCGGGGTTAGATGCCGTCACGGGCGAGATTCGATGGCAGGCAGATGGGTTCGGCCAGCGCAACCTCACTTTGTCGGTCTGCGCGGGAGGGCACAACTGGACGGTCTTTATTAATCGTTTGGGCAGACCGCGGCTAGCGAAAGCGGGAGGCCTGTGCCCAGAGACTGGGGCGGTTTAAACCTCGATATCCAGTTTTTTTAGACGGTAGCGTAAGCTTCGCAGGTTGATGCCAAGGGCTTTGGCCGTGGCAGCGCGATTCCAGCGATGCCGCTGCAGCGTGTCCTCCAGAATCTCGCGTTCCACCCGGGCCAGATAGCTGTCAAGGTCACCGAGGTGGTGGTGCTCTTGAGCAGGCGGAGCTTGGGATATCTCCGGAATCAACGCCGCATCTTGAGGTGCCGTTTGTCGTGGGCCGGGTGAGAGATCGAGGTTGTGACGCTCGATGCGGTCGCCGTCCAACAGGGCTGCCGCCCGCGCGAGAATATTTTCCAGCTCGCGAATATTGCCTCTGAATTCGTGTTGTTTGAGCAGTTCAATCGCATCGCTACTCAGGCTCAACGGTTTGCTGTGGGCCGCATCAGCCATCTTGAGCAGGATATGCCGCGCAATGAGGGGGATATCTGCGCGACGATGCCTGAGCGGCGGAATAAACAGATCAATGACATTGATACGATAGTAAAGGTCGTCCCTGAAGCGCCCCTCGCGCACTTCCTCAGCCAGATTTTTGTGGGTCGCGGTGATTAATCGGACATCAACGGGGACTTCTTTTTCAACGCCGAGCGGCCGCACCGCTTTTTCCTGAATCGCACGCAATAACTTCACCTGAACAGACAACGGTAGGTCTGCAATTTCATCCAGCAACAAAGTGCCGCCGCTGGCGGCTTGGAACAACCCGGGCTTGTCGGAGGTGGCGCCAGTAAAGGCACCCCGCTTATGGCCGAACAGCTCGCTTTCCACCAGCTCAGATGGGATCGCGCCACAGTTAATCGCCAGAAAGGGCGCTGCACTGCGGGGTCCGAGCTGATGCACGAGTCGAGCAACGACCTCCTTTCCCACGCCCGACTCTCCGTGGACATGTACCGGCGCCTGACTGCGGGCTACACGCTGGATATCGCGTTTTAATGTGGCGATGATTGGTGTCTCTCCAATCAGCGTGTCATCGGTCTGAGCGTCGGGCATTGTTGAGAGTTTCAATGCGTGATTGACCAGCTCTCGCAGACGATCGATTGGCACCGGCTTACTGACAAAGTCAAAGGCCCCTAATTTTAGCGCCTCCACGGCTGATTCCGTGCTGCCATGGGCGGTCATCATGGCGACAGGCACGCTGGGGTACCTTTGCTGTATTTCCGCAATTAAGTCCAGGCCGTTGCCGTCGGGTAACCTGAGATCTGTCAGACATAGCGCTGGAGTTGCCGCTTCGAGGGCCTCTCTTGCTGCTGCCAAGGATGACGCTGTCACTGCCTGAATATCCATCCGGGCGAGCGTCATTTCCAGCAGTGTCAGCAGATCTGGTTCGTCATCAACAATGAGTACGCTGGGGCGGCTCACGACAGCGGTTCTCTCAAGGGAATATTCATTCTGAAGCGGGTGCATCCCTCGACCGTTCGCCCGTAGCTTAGTGTGGCGCGATTGGCCTCACACAGTTCTCTTGAGAGGTACAGTCCCAGCCCGGTTCCTTCCGGGCGCGTGGTAAAAAAGGGTTCGAACAAGTGCTCCACCTGGTTTTCCTGAACGCCCTTGCCGGAATCAATGACGTCGACGCAGACCGCATTGCCGCGATAGTCGCGGGTCACAGCGATGGTAGCCACTGCTCGTCCGGTTTCCCGCTCGGCGTGCTCGGTGCCATTGTCGAGTAAATTGACCAGCACCCGCCTGAGGTTGCCGGTATCAAATTGAATGGACAGCGGTGAGTCTGCTAACGCAAGCGAAACACTGACGTCCGCGTTGCGGGTGCCTTCGTATTCTTTGACAAAATTGGGCAGCCATTTTGCCAAATCTACGCCCTCCTGGCCCGACGTCTGAGGCCGCGACAGCTGCAGGATATTGTCAATGATATCGTTAACGCGATGGGTATTGTTGAGCACAATCTCGCGAAGCGTCGCCGCTTCCCCGACATCTGCGGTAGGCTCAGCCATCAACTGCACAGCGTGGCTGATCGCAGCGAGCGGATTGCGTATTTCGTGGGCGATACTCGCGGTTAATTTGCCTAGCGATCTTAGTTTCAGCGCCTGTGCCGCCGCAGAAACAGCGGTGTAATCGTCGACAAAAAGCATCAGCTCGGGATCCAATGTATGCCCGAGATGGACCAACTCCGGCAAGATTTGGCCACCGGTAGACTCGACGATAATAGGTTCGACCGATAGGCGCTGCCCTGATCTCCATCCGGCCACAACCGCTGCGAGGCGCGGACTCACCGTCTCCAGCGGCTGGGGTAAGTGAGCATCCGATAGGCCCAGCAATGCTGTAGCCGCGTCATTCAATGGTATCAGCGAGTTATCTGGCGCGATTCGACAGATGCCGGTCGTCATGTGGGAAATAATTTGCTGGTTCAGTTCCTCCAGCGTTGCGATTTGACTCGAGGCGGTGTCTGCCAGCTGCTCTGCCGAGGTCAGTCGCATAACGAGTTGTTGCAGAAATAGCGACAGCGCGAAGTTCAGGCTGCCCAGCAGACTGGCATAGAGCCAATCACCGTCGTTTACCGTGCCGCTTGAGAGTTTGAGAGCGGTGCCGCCCAGCACCGCTAAGGTGGCCAAGGCCGCGACGCCGGTTGCGGTTACTCTGTGGGGGATCAGCACGGCGGCAGCGGCCACTGTAACCAGGAAGAGCAAGGGGAGTCCGCCGCTTAGCCCGGCACCCAACTGCACCAAGAACGCCACCAGCACCAGATCCAGCAACACGACCGCCAGCGCCAAGTTCTCCGCCCACTGGGCCGATCCGCCGACGAATCGGTTGATAACAGCCGCGCTGGCCAGCCAAATGCCCGCCAACCACAGGATGCCCGGGTGGTAGCCGGTAATCGGCTCGCCACCCCAGCGATGGGTCATGGCCAGTCCCAATAAGCCCAGTGCCAGCGTGAGGCGATAGACGTTATAAACTGACAGTAGCCGAAACAACTCTCGCCCCTCGCGGGGTCTATGGTTCGCCCCGACAAAATCGCGAGTGTCGCGCCCTGTTGTCTCATTCACCATGAGCCCACTATATCAGCGATGTCTACCGAATTTAGGCGTCAGCGACGCCTCAGAAGGCCCACAACCCGTAAATACGGTAACCTTCGCGTCCGGAAGTAGTGTCGACGTTGATAACACACGCGGGAGACAGAGATGAATATCTGCATGGCGCAGATTAATACCTTGGTGGGCGATATCCGCGGCAACCTGAACCGGATTCTTGAGGTGTGTTCGGCGCAGCGTGATGAGGGCGCGAATCTGATTATTTTCCCTGAGCTGACGCTGACCGGTTATCCCCCGGAGGACTTGCTGCTCCGGTCCGATCTGATTAATCAGAGCGTCAGCGCGTTGGCGACCCTATGCGAGAAATTGCCGCCCGATCTTGCGGTGATCGTCGGTTATCCGCGCAGGCATGGCTCGCAGCTATTCAATAGTGCTGGCGTCATTCTCGGTGGTGAAGTGATCGCCGAGTATGACAAGCAGTGCCTACCGAACTACCAAGTATTTGATGAAAAGCGTTACTTCGCTGCGGGCGCTAAACCCTGTGTGGTCACGCTGCACGGACAGCGCTTCGGGCTCACGATTTGCGAGGACATTTGGCACCCTGAGCCTGCGGCGTCTGCCAAGGCGGCCGGTGCGCAAATGTTGATCAATCTCAATGCCTCGCCATTTCACCGCGGTAAGGCCGCGGAACGTTTGCAGCTGGTTGCTGATCGCGCCCGTGCCCATGAGATGCCCATCCTCTATGTGAATCAGGTGGGAGGTCAGGATGAATTGGTTTTCGACGGCGGCTCCTTCGCGGTAGACGCCAGTGGAGAGTTAGTGGCAAGAGCCGTCGAGTTTGATGAAGCCCTATTGCGCGTGGCCGTCGAGTCATCGGACCTCATCGAGACGGGTGCTCAGGCGTCGCCCAAAAGCGACCTCGAGGCGGTGTGGACCGCGCTGGTCGTGGGCCTGCGTGATTATGTCAACAAGAACGGCTTTCCCGGGGTCGTGCTTGGGTTGTCTGGCGGTATTGATTCTGCCGTCACACTTGCCGTGGCGGTTGACGCTTTGGGGCCAGATCGCGTTCAGGCGGTCATGATGCCCTTTCGGTATACCGCATCCATCAGCGTAGAAGACGCGCAGGCGGAAGCTGAGGCCTTGGGGGTCACATTCAGCAATCTCTCTATCGAGCCCCTGTATGAAGCCTTTATGACCGCTTTAGCGCCGGAATTTGAGGGTTTGACTGCCGATATTACGGAAGAGAATCTGCAGGCGCGGTGTCGGGGCGTGTTACTGATGTCAATTTCCAACAAGAAGAATCTGCTGGTGCTGACAACGGGCAACAAGAGTGAACTGGCGGTGGGTTATTCCACCTTATATGGCGATATGGCGGGTGGGTTCGACGTGCTCAAAGATTGCCCGAAAATGCTCGTCTATGCCTTGGCACGGTACCGCAATGGATTGGGCCAGTGCATCCCGGAAAGAGTGATAACCCGACCACCTTCGGCCGAATTGGCGCCAGATCAGAAAGATGAAGACAGCCTGCCGCCTTACGACACGCTGGATCAGATGATTGAGCACTATGTCGAGCGCGATGCCTCAAAGGAGGAGATGATTGCCGCTGGATTTCTTCCGGAGGATGTCCACCGGGTCGTGCGATTGATCGATCTGAATGAGTACAAGCGCCGCCAGGCGCCGATCGGGGTGCGTATTTCTCGCCGGGCATTCGGTCGCGATCGCCGTTACCCCATTACGTGGGCGTGGCGTTCGGCGGACTGAGTCGCGTCAGGACCGGGGTCGATAGTTGAATTGCGGTGGCTTGGGTGGATCAAAGAGGCCGAGGGTTGCCCTGTTAATCCAGGATTGTTGCAGGCCATCCGCGGTGTAAACGCTGTCAAAAGTGCACCCTTCCTTTAGATTGGGGTGATCCGGGTAGTTCTCGCAGAGGACATCGATCGAATCCTCTGCAAGATCGTTGATGCCGAGTAACAGGTAGGCCTGCGCCATAACGGCGAGACCGTCCGCGACGCTGGAAGTTTGCTGCATGTGTTCCACGACGTACTTACCGCGGTTCAGCGCGGCTAGGTAGGCGCCGCGACGAAAGTAATAGTTGGCCACATGGATTTCATGGCGGGCGAGCATGTTGCGCATATGGATCATGCGCTGTCGCGCATCGGGTGCGTAAGCGCTGTCGGGATAGCGAGCCAGTAGCTGCGCAAATTCGCCAAAGGCGATCTTAATGTGGCTGACATCACGCTTGGTGTCGTCGGAGGGCACAAATCGCGCAAAAAACCCGGGCTCGATGTCATAGGCGGCCAAGCCTTTCATGTAAAACGCGTAGTCGACATTGGGATGCCGGGGATGCAGGCGAATAAATCGGTCCGCCGCTTCCGTTGCCGCTGAAAATTCGTAGGCGCCGTAGTGCGCGTAGATCAACTCCAATTGCGCCTGTTCAGCATAGCGTCCAAAGGGATACCGGCTTTCCAGCATCTGCAAGGTTCTTACCGCCAGCGCGAAATTGTCGTTTTTAAGGTGTCGCTGGGCCTCGCGATACATCTGCTGCTCACCTGAGTCAGCGACGAGATCTTCATCGTCACCACCAAACCAGGAACAGCCGGTGATCACGAGGCAGAGCGCCAAAAACATCGCGCGCAAGACAAAGGTTGAATGGGCCAAGAGCTAATTTCCGCCGTGGTACATTGGGGGGGTGATAGTGTAAACCCAACCGTGCGGGAGTCACAGCGCTTGTCAGAAGAACTTTTCGATGACCCTGAAGTGATCTCGGCACCTGTTCCCGTCTCCCTGGATGGCGCCAGACTGGATGCGGCGGCGGCGGCACTGTTCACCCAGTTTTCTCGGAGCCGCCTCGCAGAATGGGTTCGGGCGGGTCGGTTAACGCGCAATGGACAGCTTGCACGTCCGCGCGACAAGGTCGTGTCTGGTGATGAACTCCAAGTTTTTCCCGAGACAGATAATCGCGTTGACTGGGCGCCAGAGCCGCTACCCCTCGACATTCTGTTCGAGGATGAGCATGTGATAGTGGTCAACAAACCTGCGGGGTTGGTGGTGCATCCAGCGGCGGGGCATCACAGTGGGACCTTGGTCAATGGACTGATGGCACACGCCCCCGAGATGTCTGCGCTGCCCCGAGGCGGCATTGTGCATCGGCTTGATAAAGAGACCTCCGGGGTCATGCTCGCGGCAAAATCGACCCTCGCCCATAAGCACTTGGTCGCGCATCTGGCCAATCGCTGGGTAAAACGGATTTACACGGCGGTTTGTCGCGGCACATTTAGCGGCGGTGGCACTATTGATGCGCCGATCGGGCGCCATCCGACATCCCGCACAAAAATGGCGGTTGTGCCGGAGGGTAAACCGGCAGTCACCCACTATCGAATAGCGCAACGGTTTGGCGCCCACACCTGCCTCGATGTGCAACTAGAGTCAGGGCGTACCCACCAAATTCGTGTGCATTTGGCCTGGCGTAAGCATCCCTTGATCGGTGATCCGGTATACGGTGGGCGTGCCTTTCGGCCGGCAGGTGCGAGTACCGCATTACTCGACATGCTCGATAGCTTCGATCGTCAGGCGTTGCACGCACGCGAGTTATCTTTCGAGCACCCAGAAAAGGGTGACTTTCTGTCTTTCTCGGCTGACCCACCTACCGATATAGGCTCCCTGATTGCGTGTTTGGCGGAGGAGGACCCAGCTTGAATGCGTCGCTACCGTTGATGGCGCCTGATCTGGGTATCGATGGGGTGGCGGTTCGTGTCACAACACGCCTCGGCGGGGTCAGTGCCGCTCCCTTTGCCTCCCTCAATTTGGCTGACCATGTGAACGATGAGGTCAGCGCTGTGCGGATTAATCGCGAGCGACTACAGGCCGCGCTGGGTCTATCTCCAGTCGCGTGGTTGAACCAAGTGCATGGGTGCCGTGTCGTGCAGGCTAATGCTGAAATGACACCGGAGGCGGACGCGCAATGGACTACCGCGGTAGGACAGCCAATTGCGGTTCTGACTGCGGACTGCTTGCCCGTGGTGCTTTTCTCGCATGATGCCGCCTGCGTGGGCGTTGCCCACGCGGGATGGCGGGGTCTGGCCGCCGGTGTATTACCGGCCCTGATTACGGAGATGCCGGCATCGGCGTCGCAATTAAGCGCCTGGTTGGGGCCGGCGATAGGTCCTGCCACCTATGAGGTTGGGCCAGAGGTTCGCGAGGCATTTATCACCCGCATGGGGAGAGCCTGTTACGCGTGTTTTTCGCCGTCGGTGGCTCGCGCCGGTCATTGGTTGGCGGACCTTTTTTCGTTGGCAAGATTGGCTCTGGAAAATGCAGGTGTTGGAGTCATCACGGGGGGTGAGATCTGCAGTCATACGGAGACAGATCGATTTTTCTCTCACCGCCGGGACGGGCCGCTGACCGGAAGATTTGCCACCCTCGTGTGGCGGGTTCCGCGCTAACAAAGCCAGGCCCAGGTCGCTCACTGTCTTGAGAGCCTAGACACGAAGAGTTCGAACCATGACCAAGCTGACAGAATAACCCCACTTGAAAAAAGGGTTTTGGGTCCCATATTGAGATTAAGACCCACGCTAGCCCGCCTATTTGCGGGTATCAGGAGAGAGCGATGCGCATGGAAAAGCTGACCCATTCATTACAGGCCGCCCTCGGCGATGCTCAATCGATCGCCGTCGGTCGCGATCATCCCTTTGTGGAACCGCCACATGTGTTGCGCGCAATGCTGGACGCGTCTGGCTCACCCGCCAGGCGCTTGCTGCAGGCGGCCGGAGCGCGCTACGAGTACTTGGATGCGGCGTTGCGTGGCTTGTTGGACGCGATGCCGACGGTCAGCGGTAGCGCCGATGTCCACATCAGTGCAGATTCACAGCGCTTACTCAATCAGGCGGACAAACTGGCGCAGAAGGCGGGTGATACCTTTATCTCGATCGATGCGGCGCTACTGGCAATGCTCGACATAAAAAGCACTGCCAGTCTGATGTCGGATGCCGGCGTTACCAAGCCCGCTTTGGCAGCGGCGATTGAGGCGGCACGCGGTGGTGAATCGGTGACTAGCGCAGAGTCAGAGGAAACGCGGCAGGCGTTAGAGAAGTACACGGTAGATCTTACCGAGCGAGCCGCCGCCGGGAAGTTGGATCCGGTGATCGGCCGCGATGATGAAATCCGCCGCACCATTCAGGTACTTCAGCGCCGCACGAAAAATAACCCCGTGCTGATCGGTGAACCCGGCGTGGGAAAGACCGCCATCATCGAAGGCTTGGCGCAGCGGGTAGTCAATGGCGAGGTGCCCGAGGGGCTCAAGAACAAGCGGATACTCGCGCTGGATCTCGGCGCGTTGTTGGCCGGTGCCAAGTTTCGCGGTGATTTTGAGGAGCGCCTCAAGGCGGTGCTGAATGCGCTTTCGAAGGAAGAGGGGCGCATTATTTTATTTGTGGACGAACTCCACACTATGGTGGGTGCCGGAAAAGCCGAGGGCTCGATGGATGCGGGCAACATGCTTAAGCCTGCATTGGCGAGAGGCGAGTTGCACTGTGTCGGCGCAACAACACTTAACGAGTATCGGCAGTATGTCGAGAAAGACGCAGCTTTGGAGCGGCGGTTTCAGAAGGTGCTGGTCGAGGAGCCGAGCGAGGAAGACACCATCGCTATTCTCAGGGGGCTGAAAGAGCGCTATGAGGTTCATCACAGCGTCGACATCACCGACAGCGCCATTATTGCTGCCGCCAAGTTGAGTCAGCGATATATCACTGACCGTCAGTTGCCCGACAAAGCCATCGATCTTGTTGACGAGGCCGCGAGCCGTATTCGGATGGAAATCGATTCCAAGCCCGAAGTGATGGACAAGCTAGAGCGTCGTCTGATCCAGCTTAAGATTGAGCGCGAGGCGGTGAAAAAAGATGAATCTGCCTCTGCCGGCAAGGAGCTCAAGCAGTTGGATGAGCAAATAGACGCCGTCGAGCGGGAATTTGTCAGCCTGGAAGAGGTTTGGTTAGCAGAGAAAGCTGCCGTGCAGGGCACGGCCCAAATTAAGAGTGATATTGAGCAGGCCAAGCTCGACCTCGAGCAGGCGCGTCGTGCGGGAGACCTGACCCGGATGTCGGAACTGCAGCATGGTGTGCTCCCCGACCTTGAGCGGCAACTCGCTTCTGCGGATGAGGTGCAGGCGGAGCCGACATTGTTGCGATCCCGCGTGACTGAGGACGAGGTCGCGGAAGTGGTGTCGAGGTGGACGGGGATTCCGGTCGCCAAAATGCTGGAGGGCGATCGAGAAAAATTACTGCGTATGGAAGAGACCTTGCATGCCAGAGTAGTTGGACAGGATGAGGCGGTGACGGCGGTTTCACATGCGGTGCGTCGCGCCCGCGCTGGATTGGCGGACCCGCAGCGTCCCAATGGGTCATTTTTATTCTTGGGGCCCACGGGGGTGGGAAAAACCGAGCTGTGCAAGGCGCTGGCCGATTATCTTTTCGACAGCGAGCAGGCCATGGTGCGCATTGATATGTCCGAATTCATGGAGAAGCACTCCGTGGCCCGATTGATCGGCGCGCCCCCTGGCTATGTCGGATACGAGGAGGGTGGCTATCTGACTGAAGCAGTGCGTCGCCGACCCTATTCGCTGCTGTTACTCGACGAGGTCGAAAAAGCCCATCCCGATGTCTTTAATATTTTATTGCAGGTGTTGGAGGACGGACGATTGACCGACGGTCAGGGTAGGACCGTTGATTTTCGCAATACCGTTGTGGTGATGACCTCTAACTTGGGCTCTGAGCACATTCGTGACGCGGTGGATCAGTCGTCCCAGGCGGATATACAGGCCGCGGTGATGCATGAGGTTGAGGCGCATTTTCGGCCTGAGTTTCTGAATCGTATCGATGAGTCGGTGGTTTTTCACGCGTTGAATGAAGCGCATATTGGCCAAATAGCGATGCTTCAGTTGACGGCATTGATGACGCGATTGAAGGAGCGATCGCTGGGTCTGGTGGTCAATGATGAGGTGAGAGCTTATCTTGCCGAGCAGGGATTTGATCCTGTGTATGGGGCCCGCCCGCTGAAGCGCGCGATTCAGCGGTTGATTGAAAACCCCCTGGCGCAGGCATTGTTAACTGACCAATTTGCGCCCGGCGATGTCATTGAAGCATCGATGCCTGGCCAACAGATTGTGTTTGCCAAGGCGGGCGAAATATCCCGAGCGGCATGAGGGCCTTATCGATCGGATCTGCCCATATCTCATCGGAACCATCCAGCGTGCTCTCGTATAACCCCTAGGGCCGCTAACTTTCCCCACCTGAAGGTTGGGCAAAGGCAGCGGCATGTCGACAAGGCACAGCACTCCGGGACGCGGTTTCACCCTAGTGGAGCTAATGGCGGTGGTGGCGATTCTTGCTATTTTCGTCGCGCTCGCCATGCCGTCTTGGCGCGCCACCGCCAACGAGGCGGTTATTCAACAAGCCAGAGTGGTATTGCAGCGTCTGGCCATTCGACAACACCGCTTCCTGAGGGGGCATGGTCGCTTTGCGAAGCAGGACGAGCTACCTACCCTCGATTCGCTGGGGCGCTCAGTGGCGCGGCGCTACCAATTGGAGGTGGAGTCGGATGTCTCGCGGTACTCGCTCAGATTAATTGATCCCAATGGTGAATTGCCCAGCCTGGCTTTGAATCATCTGGGGCAGTGGGCCTCATCCGAGGCCGCTTCCTTGTGATCTGGGCAGACTACTTGGTGGCAGTGTTGGTGGGTTGCGTTGGCATGCTGGGGTTATCCGAACTCACCGTCGACGTCGTCACACTGAATACCCAAGCCTACGAAGTCACTCTAGCCATGCTGATTCTTAACGAAATGGCGACACTGTTCTGGCTGGGCGCGGGCGATACAACTCCGCTGTCGGCGTGGTGTGCGGTACTGCCCGACGCCGTGCGCGAGGCGCATTGCGATGGCTTGCGGGAATGGTTGGACAGATTGGCGCAGAGCGAACTGCGAATCGCCCCCGACGCGCGTATTGTGCTGGGGTGGCTTTCATCATCTGGCGAGCGCATCGAATTGACGCAATCATTACCGGCACCATTGCCGGCATCATCACCGGTACTATGACGCTTTCAATTGCCCAGTGCGAGAGAAGTGGTGTCGCTTTGCCTACCCGGGATGAGGGCTTACGGTCGTTGCGGGGTTATTCTCTGGTCGAACTGTTGATCGTCAATGCGCTGGCGCTCACCCTGTTGGCCGCCTTGTTTGCGGCAACAGCAGACCTGATCGCTACCGCTGCAGTGTCTTCGGCACAAAGCGATCAGGCCATGCGTGCACGGCAAGTGATGCGTTTTATTGAGCAAGCACTGAGCAGCGCGCGAATGCCGGCCGAATGGCTCGGTGGTGATGCGGGCACGTGGAGCCACGCAGGCTGGCAAACCCCCTTGCCGATTTGCACGCCACTGGATGAGGTGAGCCCGGGCAGACGGTGGGGTGGCGTTGACGTGATAAAGGCGACAGATCTGTCATGCATCGCTGCAGGTGATGCCACGTGGGGGCTTTATGTTGAGCAGATCAGAGTCTGCCCCGAGGATTGCGGTGCAGGGGCGGGTTATGTCATTAGTCCGTCGCCTTGTTCCGGAGCAACCCCCAGTATTTCAGAGCACACCCACTGGCGAGTGGCATGGCAGTTCAACATGGACCGGCCGCCCCAATGCAACAGCGGCTGGCCTTGGGGCCGCGTGGACCGAGTGTTGTTAACTGATCGGACAGGGCGCTCGAGCATTGAGGGCCTGCCAACATTGCGTTTTCAATCGGTGTCTGGCGCCGAGGGCTATCAATGGCGACAGGCCGAGACCTTGGTTGCCGGCATTACCGACTGGCAGCCTAAGATGATTGCGATACCGCCTCCCGCGAATCTTGCCACTGGGGCAGAAGACGTGACCTTAAAGTTGCTCGCCGTGGCTATGGGCGTAACCCCCAGTCAAGTAACGCACGGGGTGTCGCTGCTTAGCGTTACACGGTCGCTATTGCCTTCGACTCTAAGACTTAACGATTGATGGCGTCGGGTGACGGTTGATGAAACGCGGTATTTCCCAGCAGGGGATTTTCGTGACGACCACTGTAACCCTGTTGGTTTTGGTGGTGGCGCTGATCATGACGGGTGCATACCAGTGGGCGTTGGCCGACTGGGAGACGGTCGGGAAAAGTGCACGCGTAGTAGCCGAAAAGCCGAGTTAAGGGGCATTTTGGGGCCGAAATCGTCTGCGGCCCGCCTAAAACCTACAATAATTGCAATTTGCAAATTTATTGCAATTCGCTAAAATTGCCGTCGTTATACGAGGAGACGGCACGTGGGCGCGGCATCTATGAGGTCAATCAATCGGAACGGTATCGCTTCGATGAAGCGGGGCGCTGCCGTGCCTGTTAGCGCTTTAGGGTTCTCTCTGATTGAGCTGATGGTGGTAGTGGCGATTATTGGCCTTCTTGCCGCCCTCGCTTATCCCTCGTATTTAGAGCAGGTTCGAAAAGGGCATCGTGCCAAGGGGCAAGCGCTGCTGATGGAATTGGCGCAGCGGCAGCAGAACTTCTTGATGATTCGACGCCGGTATGCCAGTTCATTGGAGGAGCTGGGTTACGGTAGTGCCTCCGGTGGCGACTTAGGATCCGTGTCTCAGGATGTGGCGCAGTCATACCAATTAGCCTCGATGGGCGTGGCTACGGATGCGCTCCCTCCCAGTTTTAATATGATGCTCAACCCGGTGGCCGGATCCACCCAGGCAGCCGATGGGTCTTTGTGCTTGTCAAATACTGGTGCACGCTGGCGCCATTGCGACACCGCGGAGGAGACACCGTGGTAAGGGTGCCTCAGTGGGGCTTGTCGCTGGTCGAGCTGCTGACAGCCCTCGTCGTTTTGTCAGTGTTGATCTCTCTCGCCGCGCCTTCTTTTTCGAGAATCTTGACCGAGCAGCGACTCCGTCAAGTAAGCAACGAATTGAGAATATCCCTGGTGACCGCCAGAGCCGAGGCGATCAAGCGCGGGGAGACGGTCGCTGTGCGGCCGAGAGCCCAGAGCTGGGACGAAGGTTGGTGTGTGGAGCCAAATGCGGGTGCGGGCGCGTGTGGCAAGAGTGTCATTCAAGAGTTTGTTCCCTCAGGCGCCATCGCCGTCGTGACCGACGATGCCATTACATTCAACGGCTGGGGCCGCGCAACGGGATGCCCCCAATTGGCACTAACTGCGCCAATGAAAGGAGGTCTCTGTGAAGTGTGCGTGAGTGTCACCACCGACGGACGCGTAGTGACGGCTTCGGGCCAGTGCAGCGGGTCTTGTCCTGGCGGCAGTAACGATATTGCGTGGGTAGGAGCCTGTCCGTGATCGGCAAACGCGTACAAACGGGTTTTACGCTCATTGAAGTGCTGGTCACCTTCTTGGTGACCACCACAGGTTTATTAGGGCTCGCCGCGTTACAGGTAAACACCATTAACCATGGCTTTGAAGCTCAGCAGCGCGCCTTGGTCACTGCCTTGGTTGATGACATGGCGGAGCGCGTGCGGATGAATCCAGTGTCCGCTGGGGACAATTATCAAGTCTTTGATCCCACCACGCCCTGCCCAAACATTGCCACAGCGGACAATGCGCTGAGTTCGGAGGTGCGGGCCAAAATCGATCAATGCCAATGGGCGGCGACACTGCGGGGCTTGTTGGTAAAGGCAAATGTTACTGACAACCTTGGTCTGGGTGCACCGATTGGCGCGATGGGTTGCCTCGATACCCGAATGCACTCCAACGGAGGGGTAGCGGTGCGCGTGGCCGTCGCGTGGCAGGGCCTAACTGCGCAGGTTCCGCCATTTGCCGGCTGCGGCACGGGTAAATTCACCAATGCGGATCCTGATAACCCAGTCATTGATGAAGCGTTTCGCAGGGTGGTCTACCGAGATGTTGTGGTGAGGTAGGGTTATGCAGTCATACCATGCACACTATCCATCGCGAGGGTTCAGCCTGATTGAGCTTATGATCGCCTTGGCTCTGGGGCTCGTTATTGTCCTCGGTGTCACCGACTTATTCGTGGACAGTAGCCGCACCCAGGGGGATGTCAGTCGTACCAGCCGGCAGCTTGAGAACAGTCTCTTCGCCCTCGACTTATTGGCAAGCGAGTTGGCTCTGGTGGGATATTGGGGAGAGGCCGATTATCC
>Ga0255782_10000763_pt1 | contig 28984 bp, 26 predicted proteins | sample 101ome_26_FD_179980 | JGI IMG/M metagenome (GOLD analysis project Ga0255782, IMG submission 179980) | Coastal salt marsh microbial communities from the Groves Creek Marsh, Skidaway Island, Georgia - 101408AT metaG (version 2) | ecosystem: Environmental > Aquatic > Marine > Intertidal zone >...
TACTCTCTTGTTTTACCTCTTGCATTTTACGAAGCTCCCAAAGTGTTTCGGTTGCATATTTTCTACTTTTCTCCAGGTCTACTATAAGGTTTGGATAACTTACCCCTTTTTTAAACTCATACAATTTCTCTTCAAAATTAGTGATCACCCAAGGTGTGTGAACAAGAGCAGGAGGAAGTGATTTTAACTCGGGTATCCATTGTTTGGTAAAATATCCTTGAGAATCGTGTTCGTGTCCATTTTTTACTGGATTGTATATCCGAAGTGTGTTTGTTCCTGTTTCGCCCGCTTGCATTTGCACTTGGGGAAAATGAATTCCAGGTTCAAAATCTAGAAATTGTCGGGCCAAAAAAGCACTACATTGCTGCCAGGGTTGCCAAAGTTGGTGTACAAAAAAAGAGACAACCATGGCGCCCATACGGAAATTCAAATATCCTGTAGTAACTAAACAACGCATTGCAACATCGACCATTGGGACTCCTGTCCTTCCCTCCTCCCAAGCTTTTATAAATTCTGGATTAACAGGTTTTAAAAGACGATGAAAACCCTTGTTAATACTTTTAAACTCCATACTACATTCCATTTCAAATTTTTGGATGAAATGGGATTGCCATCGTAAGCGTGATTCAAAAGCTCGAATACCAAAACCTTTCTTTCCATTTAATTTCTCACTTGCTGTACGCTGCAATACCACTCGCATTGATAGATTTCCATAAGCAAGATACGGGGAAAGTCTACTGCAACTTTTCCGAGATAAATCGGGTTTAGAAATATGTTTTTGATAGTGGAGATAGCGCCCTTCAAAAAAGGAATCTAAATACTTTTTGGCATAGGATATGCCACCAGGTTGAATCGAACTGGACGTTGTTGTACTTAAATCCAATACCTGAAATTGAGCTTTTATTTTTTTTAAATGCTTTAGATTTAAAAACTTCTGTTCTTTTGGGAAAGGTCGAATAGGCTGTTGCATGAACGCTTCCCATTTTTGTATCCAATTTTTCCTGTTTTTTAAACCTCGAAACACACCCTGTTGCTGAAATTCAAACCAACTGATACCTTTAGTATTTAGCCATTTTTTAACTTTTGTGTCTCGTATAAAGGTGGCTTGAATACCTGTTTCAAAATGGGAATACAAAGCCGCTATAGAAAACGTTTCTTGTAATTGCTTTACTATGGAAATCAGTTCTCCTTGAAGTGCAAGAACCTCCGTGTTAAAAGGTCTCAATTGGGTGTTTAAATCTTGTATGGACTCCTTTATAAAGTTGAGATGACGCTCGCTGCAATGAGGATCTTCCAATAAAAAATCTTCTGCAACATATAGAATCAAAACCAATTTATGATTTTCTAAAGCCACAGTCAACGCTTCGTGGTCTTCTAAACGCAAATCACGTTTCAACCATACTAACGCTATAGGGGAGTGTTTAGAAAGCATCGGGCTGTTCGATTATTTCATAGGCCCTAGACTTAATTTGTCGAAGTTCTTCTCTTGGTATTTTCTCTAAAAGACGAAGCATCATTGCCATTCGGTTGTTGTTTTTAAAATACGCCTTTTTATCATCCAAAAAATTCCAATACAAGCTGTTAAAAGGACAGGCTTTTTCACCCGTTCTTTTGTTTTTATCATAGCTACAATGTTCACAATAGTTTCCCATCTTATTGATATAAGAAGCTGCAGACACATAGGGCTTAGTCGCTACAACTCCACCATCGGCCCATTGACTCATTCCTCTGGTGTTCGGTAGTTGTACCCATTCAACCGCATCAGCATAAATCCCTAAAAACCAAGCATCTATCTCATCGGGATGTGTCTGTGCGAGCAGGGCAAAGTTACCCAGCACCATCAATCGCTGAATGTGATGGGCATAAGCGTGCTCAAGCGAATTTTTTATGCTGTGATGCAAGCAATTCATCTTTGTTTGTGCAGTCCAATAAAATTTGGGCAGGGTATTGAGGTTATTTAGTGCATTTTTTTGTTTGTATGTAGGCATTTGAGTCCAATAAATACCCCGCATGTATTCTCTCCACCCCACAATCTGACGGACAAAACCTTCTACCTGAGACAAGGCAATCGTATGGTTATGCTTTCTGTAATACGATATTACATACTCAACCACTTCCAAAGGAGATACCATCTTAGTATTAAGAGCAAAAGAAATCCTGGAGTGAAAAAGATTTAATTGTTCTGTATGCATCGCATCTTGATAATCCCCAAAATGAATTAACAGATGCTCACAAAAATAATCCAGCTGTTTTAACCCTTCAGCCCGATTTAAAGGATAGAGAAAAAAATCGGGATCAAAAGAACCTATAGTTTGCACGCCTGACTTGGCAAAAAGTGTTTCCAGTCCTTTTAGCAGCTTTGTATTGGGTTGGTATACGGATGGGATTTCTGGAGTTCCTTTCCATTTTTTTCGATTGCTTTTATCAAAATTCCATTGCCCCCCTTCGGGTTGATTCCCTACCATTAACAAGTTGAATTTCTTGCGCATGTTGCGGTAAAAAAACTCGAGAACATATTGTTTTTTTCCTGTAAAATATTCAAAAAGCTCCTCCCTAGATGCCATGTAATGAAAGGAATCTACTTCCTCTGTGGGTAAGGATAAGGTGGAACAAAACGTTTTTAATTGCCTAGAAAGTCGGAATTCATCTGGACTTTGATAAGAAAAATGAGTTGCATTATAGTAAGCAAGAAGGTTGTTGAGATTGGAAGTTAGGTTTTGTGTGTTTTCTGCTGCGTCAAGTTTGATATAATGGGTTTGATGTCCTTTACTTTTAATGTTTTTTTCAAAGGACCGCATAGCTCCAAAAAAAGCAATCAATTTTTGGATGTGGTGAGGTGCATAGTCGGTTTCTTGTCGCATTTCCATTTGAACATAAACAACCTCCTCTTGCACTTTGCTAAACCAAGGGTGATTTTCGTTGAGCTGATCACCTAAAATCAAACGCACTTTCATTCGAAGAGGGAATTTTGATTCCACAAGAGTTGAAATTTACCCGCTGCATCATAGCGTTCTGCTTGAAGTTGCACGTTGAACTTTCGGTCTCTTGGATCGTTTCCTACTCCAGAGACATACATCCAGTTTCCGTAGTTACTGTGAACATCATAATCAATTAATTGGGACTCAAAATAGGCTGCCCCAATCCGCCAATCCATCAACAGCTCTTTAGCAAAATAGGAAGCAACATTTTGCCTACCCCTATTGCTCATCCATCCGGTTTTTTTCAATTCGATCATGTTGGCGTTCACAAAAGGCTCTTGGGTTCTGCCTTCTATCCAATCATCGAGGACAGATTGGCTTTTAAACCATTGATATTCCATTTTTTTTATTCCACCGAGATGAAAAATTTGAGATCCATGCTTTAAAGAAATGTACTTGAAATAGTCCCTCCAGATCAATTCAAAGATCATCCAATAGGTCGATTGGTTTTTTTTGATTTCTTTCTCATAAGCTTTCACCTCCCAATAGAGCTTTCTCACAGACAATGATCCATTCGCCAACCAAGCCGAAAACTTTGAACTGTAGTCTATACCCAACAAACCATTTCTCGTTTGTTTATAAAAGGAAAGTTTTTTAGTGTTCCAGAAATAGTGCTCTATCCTATCACTGGCCGCAACAGAACCTCCTTTAAAAGGAAATGCAGAGTTTGTGTGCTTTTCCCTGGGGGCGAATCCTAACGATTCAATGGTAGGAAGAGAAAATTGCCTTTCAAGTAAATTACTTTCTTCCAACTTAGATACTTCAGGAAAACAGGCTCTGACCCTACATTCTTTTTCACATTTTTTTCTGAATTCTGTAAATACTTCAGGAAGATCACCTATGGCGAGGGGAAGATCTTCTGGATGAAATAAAAATTGATCGTAATAGCTCTTTACAATGACCTCTGGTGGAAGTGCTTCCCTTAACTTACTTTCCTCTATTTTTTCTTCTTGAGTCCATTCTTCTTGGAAATAAAGCGTTGTAATATTTAGTTTTTTAACCCATTCAATTATTCCTAAGTTTGGTGGCTGATTATCTATTATTAACGTAATGTTTTTTTGAGCTAAGTCTCTTTTTAATTGATGAAGTGTTTCAATTAAAAATTGAATCCGAAAACTTCCCGTTTTTTTAAAACCCCAAGGAGTTTCCTTGTAATGTGATGGATCAAAAGAATAATAGGCTACCAATCGACTACTGTCTTTAGAGGCATTAAAAAAAGCATAATGATCCTCCAATCTTAGATCATTCCGTAACCAAACTAAGCTGTTTTTTTGCATTTTTTACTACAGTATTTCACATGCTCCCAGTCGCGCTCCCATTTTTTTCTCCATCGAAAGGGCCTCCCACACTGCAAGCATATTTTTTCAGGCAGGTGTTGTTTTAAAATTCGGCTCATAATGTATCTAACGCCTCTTTGTACGTTTTTAAGCAGCGCTTTCTAGCCAGTTTATGATCTACAATAGGCCTCGGGTAATTCAGCTCTTGAAAGTTTGGTACCCATTTTTTTATGTACTTAAGCTCTTTATCAAATTTCTTAATCTGCTCTGTAGGATTAAAAATCCTAAAATAAGGTGCTGCATCTACTCCACAGCCGGCAACCCATTGCCAATTACCTACATTACTGGACATTTCATAGTCCAAAAGTTTTTCAGCAAAATAGGCTTCACCCCAACGCCAGTCGATTAACAAGTGTTTACACAAAAAACTCCCTACAAGCATACGCACTCTGTTGTGCATAAATCCGGTATGATTCAACTCTCGCATCCCAGCATCTACAAGAGGATATCCTGTTTCACCTGCACACCATTTGGAAAATTCATTTTCGTTGTTTCTCCATTGAATACGGTCATATTGGGGTTTAAAACTCTGGGCTTGTGTCTGAGGAAAATGCCATAAAATTTGCATGAAAAACTCCCTCCAAATCAATTCTTTTAAAAATGTGTGGTTGGAACGCGATGCTGCCTTAGCTACAACTTGTCTTACACTTACCGTACCAAATCTCAAGGCAGTACCCAACCGGGAAGTTTGATCTAAGAAGGGAAAATTACGGGTAGATTCATAGGCATCTATGCGCTGATCATTAAAAACCACTTTGGGCTGTAAAACAGAACTAGGACTAAAACCCAAGTCTTTTAAATCACAGTTGGGAGGTGAACTGGAGGAAATGCATTGTGCTAGAAATTCCTCCGAAGGATAATGAGGTTGCTCTTGTTTTTCAAAAAGTGACAACCATTTTTTTGAGTAAGGAGTATAGACTTTATAGGGTGTTCCATCATCTTTGGTAACCTCATCTTTAGCAAAAATGACCTGGTCTTTATAGGCTTCAAAACCTATTCCCTTTTTCGCCAAAAGTGTTTTTATTTCTTCATCCCTCTGTAAAGCATAAGGTTCGTAATCTTCATTACAAATAACTTTTTCAATGGGTAGTTCTTCACAGAGTTTTGAAAAAACAGCCTTCGGGGTACCCTGATATTTTCCAACGTTACATCGGTTCCTCTTCATAGCAACATCAATGGCACCCAAGGCTGATAAAATGTATTCTACTCGCGCATCTTGTTTTGGTAGTTTCTTAAGAATGTTTGTATCGAATATAAATAGGGGTAAAACCTTGTTTTTTCCGCTTAACGCTTTGTAAAAGCCGTGATTGTCCTCTACTCTCAAATCACGTCGGAACCAAAACAAGGTGAGTTTTTCCAAATTTTTTAGGTTTTAAGATTTCCAATTCCACCGTCCAGTTGCATTACTTTTCCAGTCATCCAACTACTGGCTTCGCTCAATAAATAGGCAGCTGCTTGTGCAATTTCATTCGCATTGCCCACCCTTCCTAAGGGGTGGCGTTCATTTGCTTTTTCTAGTTTTGTTTCATTGTTTAAAAATTTAGATGCCAAAGGAGTGTCTACCAGAGAGGGAGCAATTGCATTGACTCTAATTTTTGGTGCAAACTCTGCCGCTAGCGAACGTGTAAGTCCTTCTATTGCACCTTTTGAAGCCGCTACAGAACTGTGAAAAGGCATACCCGTTTGTACAGCGACTGTGCTGAAAAAAACCACAGAGCTAACTCCACTATTCGTTAGATTTCCTAAGATAGACTTCAGTGTTTTAACTGCACCCATCACATTGAGCTGAAAATCACTCTCAAAAGCTTCATCACTCAAACCCTTAAAAGGTCTCAAGTTGATACTCCCAGGACAGTACACAAAACCATGGAGTTGTTCCGGTAAAGCAGAAATGTCCAGATCGTCTTTGGTTGCATCAAAGGGGATGTGTGTCACGTTCATGGAAGTGAGACTCTCCGCTGTTCTGCATGCAACAAAGACATTATTTGATATTGAAAGTATCTCTGCCAGGGCCTTGCCTATTCCAGAACTACCTCCTACTATTAATATATTTTTTTCTTTCATCATGATATGTAGGGACCAAAAAGTGCTGTTAATGCGTTTTTTCTATATTCAAAAATCTCGTTCAGTTTGGGAGCAACAAGAAGTGGATGTGCAATTCTTCCTAAAAATCCCAATGGTAATTTATAATCGACTATATCAATCATTTCAACTCCATTTTTGATAGGATTTATAAAGTGTTTATGGTGCCATAAATCATAAGGACCAAATCGTTGTTCATCAACAAAATAGGCTCCTTCCTGTACATGTGTAATTTCCGTAACCCATTTTGTTGGAATTCCAAAAACGGGTGTTACTATATACTGGATGATTTGTCCCGCATACATTTGATCTGCAGCACCACTCAAGATCTCAAAACCCATGTAATCTGGTGTAATTGTTTTTAAGTTTTTGGGGTTTGATAAAAAATCCCAGGCTTCCTTTTGGGATATAGGTAAATTTTGAACCGTTTCTAAACGATAAATTTTCATAGCCTGATTTTTTCCAAAACTACAAAATGTTTAACTATTATTATATTTTATTAAACAATAATTAATTTTAGTTTTGAACAATCGAACCATTTCTTAGCTAGAGAGCAGAAAAAAATTAACTTTGAAAAACATTAAAACCCAAATTATGAGAACGTTACATCTTGTTTTATTTTTATCAAGCACATTAATATCTGCTCAAATTCAAACCCCACAACCCAGTCCAAGCTCTGAGATACATCAAACGGTAGGCTTAACAGAAGTAAAAGTCGCTTACTCAAGACCTGCGCTAAGGGGTCGAGTAATTTTTGGAGATCTTGTTCCCTATGGTAAATTGTGGCGAGCGGGGGCAAATAAAAACACAACCCTTATGTTTAGCGACCCAGTAAAAATAGGTGGACAACCACTGGAAGCGGGTACATATGCCCTTTACATTCGTCCTGGAATAAAAATGTGGGAAGTGTTTTTCTACACAGAAACCGAAAACTGGGGATTACCACAAAAATGGGATCCCAATTTAATAGCTGCCGTTGTTGAACAGCCTACAGAACAACTTCAAAATACCGTAGAATCCTACACAATAAATATAGATGACTTGAGTAACAATGGGGCAAACATCAACATCCGTTGGGAACAGACACAAGTCAATTTAGTCCTAGAAGTACCAACAGATTCAAAAACAATGGCTTCTATTGAAAAAACAATGAACGCTTCTCCTAAAGCTGGAGACATGTATCAAGCAGCAGTTTATTACAGAGAAAGTGGCAGAGACTTACAAAAAGCAAAAGTTTGGATTTCAAAAGCGATTGAACTAGATCCCGACAAATACTGGATGTACAGACAACAAGCTCTTATTCTGGGGGAACTCAATGAAAAGGCTGCAGCCATTAGTGCAGCTAAAACTTCCCTTGAATTAGCCAAAAAAGCAGGGAATCAAGATTACGTAAGGCTCAACGAAAAGTCCATTACAGAATGGTCTAAATAATTTTTAAACCACCTTCGGGTGGTTTTTTTTATTTCTAGACTTATACCAAACATTGAGCACTAAACCAAAAATAACCAAGAAGGTACCCAATAATTGATAAAAATCATAGGTCTCTCCGAGAACCAAAACACCAAAGCCTAAGGTGAAAAGGACTTCAATGTATTTGAATGGAGCTACCATATGTGCTTCTGCATTTTGAAAAGCTTTGGTCATAAACAATTGTCCAAAAAAACCAAAAACACCCATACTGGAAAGCAGTAAAAAATCATCTAAACTAGGTGAAATCCAAAAAAATAGACTCCCTACTCCCCCTACTGCTGTAGCTATCAACATAAAATAATGGACCACGACAACAGGATGTTCTTGATTCCCTATTTTTGAAATTAAAATGTATACTACAGCTGAAAAAAAAGCGGCTAAAAGAACAAGAAAAACACCAAAATTAGACCCAGAGGGATCATAACTTTTGATCAAAAATACTCCAGAAAATGCCATAACAAAAAAGAGCCATTGAAGCGGTTTGATTACCTCAGCAAGGAAAAAAACGGCTAAGATTCCAGCAAATATTGGAGAGACATAACGCAAAGTAACCGCACTGCCTATGGAGATATAATGCACTCCCCAAAAAAACAAGACCATGGAGGTGACACCTACTATTCCTCTGTAAATGAGTAGTTTTTTATGTGTTCCCCATTGAGGAATTTTTCTTGATTTTAAAAAAAAATAGGTGATGAACAACGACCCTAATGATCTAAAAAAAACGAGTTGAAAGGTAGAGTAATTTACCAGATACTTCACCAAAGCATTCATAAATGCAAAAGAGAGAGTACTCAAAAGCATGAACTGAATGGCTTTGTTAAATGTAGTATTCAAACTTTATTTTTTACAAAGATGGGAATTGGAATTGGTTTTGCCTATCAGATTTATCAAAAGAAAATAAATACTATCTTCGACTGGAGTAAATACTCATTTTTTGTTCGAAACTGATTTACATCACTTTTTTATTGCTGCATTTTGCACGTTTCTTTTGGGTCTTTCCAAATCGGGCATTAAAGGTATTGCGGCACTTATAGTAACAGGATTTGCTTTGGTTTATGGAGCAAAAAATTCTACGGGAATCTTAATGCCTCTTCTTTTAGTAGGTGATGTTTTTGCTATTACCTATTACAAACGTCATGTTCAATGGCATTATATAGTGAAACTCCTTCCCTGGATGGTTTTTGGAGTCTTAATTGGTGTATTCGGAGGAGCTTATATTTCAGAAGAGATATTTAAATACGGTATGGCTGGAATCATTCTTTTTAGTGTGGGATTGATGTACTATTGGGAAAATAAAAAAAACAAAAAAGTTCCAACACATTGGAGTTTTGCTAGCTCTATGGGGATTATGGCTGGATTTACAACTATGGTAGGTAACCTGGCAGGTGCTTTTTCAAATATTTACTTTTTAGCTATGCGACTTCCTAAAAATGCATTTATCGGTACTGCTGCATGGCTTTTCTTTTTAATCAACTCTTTCAAGGTTCCTTTCCATATCTGGTCTTGGGGTACGATAACTAGTCATTCGATAGTAAAGAGTTTGGAATTGGTACCTTTTATTCTCATTGGCCTTTTTTCAGGGGTGTATTTGGTTAAAAAAATCAATGATTCCAGCTACCGAAAACTCATCCTTTTTTTTACGGCTCTAGGGGGAATAGCGATATTGTTTAACTAGTTTTTACTTTTTGAACAAATTTTTTAAGAACCCCAGCATCACTTTCTTTTAATGGTTGATTTAGAAAGGATAAGGAATGATTTACCCCCTCGGGTAAAACCATAGGAGTACATTCTTTTGATCCGGACAAATGAAGTGCTTTAAAGTTGGCCTGTTTAAACAGTAAACAATTGTCAATATTTATTCCACTTCCTGGCATAATTGTAATATACTGTCCGTAATGTGTATTCCATTTTCTGAGGTTTTCAAAACCCTCCTCTGCTCTTTCGAATTGCCCAGAGGAAAGCACGCAATCAAATCCCAAATCAATCAATTGTTCCAATGCCTGTTCTGGTTCCACTAAAACATCAAAAGCGCGGTGAAAAGTGCAATACATCTCCCCTGCTAATGCTTTCCATTTTTTTAATAAGGAGTAATCTAATTTAAAATCCGAATTGTGAGCTCCCACCACAACCCCACTACATCCTGCATCTGCAGCAAACTGTATGTTGTATTCAATGATTTTAATTTCATCCTGTGAGAAGTAAAAATGCCCCTGACGAGGACGTATCAAACAATGAATAGGTAAACTGTTTAGCGCTACAGCTTCTTTAATTAATCCTGCCGAAGGAGTGAGCCCTCCAACTTCTAGAGCGCTACATAATTCTATGCGATTTGCTCCTGCTAGTTCAGCATTCGTTATCGAGGCTAAGGAAGCAACACATACTTCTACTAACATAAATGGAAAGCTAAAAAATCAAACAAAAATTAAATTCACCTCTAATTTAAACATTATTTGACTTTCAATTTTTTATTAAAACAAAATAGTTGTTACTTTAGGTACCCATGAAAAGAAGAAGTTTTTTAGACCAGAGCACTCTGGGTATTACCAGTTTGTTAATAGCCCCCCCTTTTATAAGCTGTGACTCCAAAAAAAGCAGCACTACAGTTGTAAATTTAAAGTACGCTCCTTTCGTTTTAAGTACTTGGAACGTTCAACAGGCAAATGAAATAGCAGGAAAAGCATTAGATCAAGGTGTCTCTGCATTGGATGCTGCAGTACAAGGTGTTGCATATGAGGAAGCGAATATTCAAAATACTACTGTCGGGAAAGGAGGTTCACCAGACCGAGATGGAACGGTTACGCTAGATGCTTGTGTAATGAATCATAAAGGTGATTGTGGGGCTGTTCTAGCTGTAGAAAACATTACTCATGTAGCCGCACTAGCCAAAGAGGTAATGGAAAAAACACCTCATGTTATTCTCGCAGGAGAAGGTGCGCGTAAATTTGCTATTGAACAAGGCTATCAACCAGAAAACCTGCTTACAGAAGAAAGTAAAAAAGCCTGGGAAAAATGGTTGGAAAAAGGAAATTACCAGCCTGAAATTAATGTCGAAAATCACGATACTATTGGTATGTTGTGTTCCGATGCAGAAGGCAATCTCTCCGGAGTATGCACTACCAGTGGCTTAGCTTATAAAATGAAAGGTCGTGTAGGTGACAGTCCGATTATTGGATCAGGGCTCTACATAGATAATGAAATAGGAGGGGCAGTAGCAACCGGACTCGGGGAGGAAGTAATCAAAACTGTTGGAAGCTTTTTGATTGTGGAACTCATGAGGCAAGGTCGCACACCACAACAGGCCTGTGAAGAGGCCGTACAACGCATCATAGAAAAACATAAGGGTAAGCCAGATTTTCAAGTGGCTTATGTTGCTACAAATAAAAAAGGAGAAGTAGGTGCTTACAGTATTCACGGTGGCTTTTCCTATACCCTTTATAAAAATAAACTAAACCAAAATATAAAATCAAATTCCGTTTATTAAACACTGAGAAAAATGCAAATAATAGAAAACGAGAAAAAATACGATGTAGTCATTGTTGGATCTGGAGCCGGAGGTGGAATGGCAACAAAAATATTGGCGGATTCTGGGCTCAAAGTAGCTGTTATTGAAGCTGGACCTTTCTTTGATCCTGCAAATCCGGAGCAACAAACCCAACTCAAATGGCCTTACGAATCTCCGAGAAGAGGAGCGGGAACCACCCGTGCTTTTGGAGAATTTGACATGGCTTATGGTGGTTGGGAAATAGATGGCGAACCCTACAATCAAATTGGGGATTCAAAATTTGACTGGTTTCGCTCTCGTATGTTAGGAGGAAGAACCAACCACTGGGGACGTATCTCCTTGCGATTTGGGCCTAGAGATTTTAAATCAAAAGATCGAGACGGTCTTGGAGAAAATTGGCCAATAAGTTATGAAGACATTAAACCTTATTATGACAAGGTAGATAAGCTAATTGGTGTTTTTGGGAGTAAAGAAGGAATATATAACGAACCCGATGGCTACTTTCTTCCAGCTCCTAAGCCACGTTTACACGAATTGTATTACAAAAAAGGAGCCGAGAAAGCAGGGGTAAAAGTCATCCCCTCTCGTCTTTCCATACTTACAAAAAGAATCAATAATGAAAGAGGTATTTGTTTTTATTGTAACCAATGTGCTCGTTCCTGCTCAGTCTACGGAGATTTTTCTGCAGGTTCTTGTTTGATTTTCCCAGCTCAAAAATCTGGTGGTCAAGTAGATTTGTATGTAAATAGTATGGTTCGAGAAGTGTTAGTAAACGAGGAAGGAAAGGCTACCGGTGTTTCTTATATCAATAAAAAAGACCGAAAAGAATACCGTGTATCGGGTAAGGTTGTTGTCTTAGCAGCTTCTGCCTGTAGTACAGCAAGAATCTTACTCAATTCCAAAAGCGCACAGCACCCCAATGGTCTAGGAAACAGCAGTAACATGGTTGGAAAATACCTTCATGATTCAACCGGATCGGATCGGATGGCTTTTGTCCCCAACTTAATGAACAGGAAACGCTATAACGAAGACGGTGTAGGAGGAATGCACCTCTACTCACCATGGTGGTTAGACAATAAAAAATTGGATTTTCCCAGAGGATATCATATTGAAGTTTGGGGAGGTCTTGGGATGCCAAGCTATGGAACAGGATTCAATCCAAACGACCTCAATAAATACTTAGGCTTAAAAGTAGGAGGCTATGGAAACGGACTCAAAGAAGATGTAAAAAAATTCTATGGATCGGTGATGGGCATGTCCGGACGTGGAGAATCTATTGCAAGTGTCGATAATTATTGTGAGATAGACCCTACTACTGTTGATGAGTTTGGAATTCCGGTGTTGCGTTTTAATTACAAATGGTCTGACTACGAACGAAAACAAGCTCGACACATGCACAACACATTTGAGGAAATTATTCACAATATGGGGGGTATTGTTTTAGGAGACAAACCAGGAAAAGATAAAGATTACGGTCTTTTAAATCCAGGCCGAATCATTCACGAGGTAGGAACTACTCGAATGGGTAGCGATCCTAAAAAATCAGTAGTCAATGAATTTGAACAACTTCACGATGCCAAAAATGTTTTTGTTGTTGATGCGGGGCCTTTCGTCTCTCAAGCAGATAAAAATCCAACATGGACCATTTTGGCACTTTCATGGAGAACCTCAGAATACATTATTCAAGAATTAAAAAAACAAAATATATAACGATGAACAGAAGAGACAGTATTCGGTCCCTTTTTTTGGGCAGTATGGCAGGTGGACTTGCTTTAGAAAGTTGTGTAACTGCTCCCGAACAAGAGATAAACGAGAAAATTTGGCAGTATCAATACGGTAGAACACCGAAAGAAGCTGCATACGATGAAAAACTTCTTTCTGAACAGTTTTTTGAAAATACAGAGAAGAACAAACTAACTCGCTTGGCAAATTTAATTCTTCCACCCACAGAAGAAGGTTCGATCGAACAAGCTGGAGTTCCCGATTTTATTGAATTTATGGCCAAAGATTTTCCAAGTATGCAAACTCCTCTTCGAGGGGGACTCATGTGGTTGGACAACCATAGTAACAGGACTTATGAAAAAGACTTCATAAATTGTACAGAAGAAGAACAACACGAAATACTTGACCTAATTGCCTATCCCGATCCAGAGGCAAATGAACAAAAACAAGAAGTACAGTTCTTTTCTCTAATGCGCAACCTTGTACTTACAGGCTATTTTACTTCTGCTCAAGGAATAAAAGAACTAGGCTATCAAGGGAATCAACCCAATGTTTGGGATGGTGTTCCTGAGGATGTACTTAAAGAACACGGCCTGTCTTATGACGAAGACTGGATGCCCAAATTCGTCGATCAATCCAAAAGAAATGATATCGCCGTTTGGGATGAAAATGGAAATTTAATTTCTTAAAAATGAGCTAAATCGTCTTTATGAAAAATTATGTGTTGGCCATAGATGCGGGAACTACGAGTTCCAGAGCAATAATTTTTAACAAAAAAGGCGAGTCCGTAGGTGTCTCACAACATGAATTTACCCAACATTTTCCGAAAGAAGGATGGGTAGAACACGATCCCATTGAAATTTGGGAAACCCAATTAAGAGCAATCCGTGAAGTGTTAAAGAAGACAAACATTAGTGCTTCTCAAATACATGCAATGGGAATAACTAATCAACGTGAAACCACGGTAATTTGGGATCGTAAAACGGGAAAACCCGTCCACAATGCCATAGTATGGCAAGATAGAAGAACTGCATCAATCTGTGAGGAGATAAAAACAAATGGTAATACAGACCTTTTTTATCAAAAAACAGGACTGTTGCTCGATGCTTATTTTTCGGGTACCAAGATCAAGTGGATACTCGATCAAAATCCCGAGTTGCGATCACAAGCAGAAAGTGGCTCATTGGCCTTTGGAACAATTGACAGTTGGCTGATTTGGAACCTCACAAAAGGAACTGTTCATGTCACCGATGTAACCAATGCCAGTAGAACCTTACTCTTTAACATCCATACACTAGAATGGGATCAAGAACTTTTAGATGTACTTCAAGTCCCAAAAGCACTTCTTCCTGAGGTAGTCTCATGCTCTGAAAAAGTGGGGTTTACCGCAGAAGGTCTTTTTGATAATTCCATAACCATTAGTGGAATAGCGGGAGATCAACAAGCGGCATTGTTTGGACAAATGTGTACTCAATCTGGGGAGGTAAAAAACACCTACGGAACAGGCTGTTTTTGCATTATGAATACGGGTGAAAAACCAGTGCAATCAAAAAACAAGATGCTTACCACCATTGGATACCAACTCAATGGAAAAGTCCATTATGCTTTAGAAGGGAGTGTTTTTATTGCTGGTGCTGCTGTTCAATGGTTACGAGACCAATTGGGAATCATTTCAACAGCTGCAGAGATTGAAACACTAGCAAATACTGTTGAAAACAATGGAGGTGTAACTTTCATCCCAGCACTGGCAGGCCTTGGAGCTCCCTATTGGGACCCACATGCCACTGGATCTATCATGGGAATTACGAGGGGAACACAAAAAGGACATCTGGCGAGAGCCACTTTAGAAGCGATTGCAATGCGAACAAAAGAAATTATTGACGCAATGCAAAAAGATGCTCAAACCACTTTTCACTCACTCAAAGTTGATGGAGGTGGAAGTACCAATAATCTTTTGATGCAAATCCAATCCAACTTACTAGGGGTTGATGTAATTCGACCTCAAACTACCGAAACTACTGCTTTGGGAGCTGCTTTTTTTGCTGGTTTAGCTAGTGGGTTTTGGTCCTCACTGGAAAGTTTGTCTGAAATCTGGACCGTAAACCAAAAGTTTGTACCTCAGCCTAATGAAGAAAATCAAAAGATTACCTCTTTATGGGAAAAGCGCATTTCAAAAGTGAGCAGTTCACAACTAAATGAATAGAGCCGAAAGTCTTCATCGAGTTGATCAAACTCAGGAATGGGATGTGGTCATTATTGGTGGAGGTGCTTCTGGCTTGGGAATAGCTGTAGATGCTGCGAATAGGGGACTTAAAACTCTACTCTTGGAAAAAAATGATTTTGCCAAAGGAACCTCCTCTCGTAGTACAAAACTAGTACACGGTGGGGTTCGCTACCTTCAAAATGGCGATATCTCGTTAGTTATTGAAGCCCTAAGAGAACGAGGTATAATGCGTAAAAATGCTCCACATTTGGTACGGGATTTAAGTTTTGTAATTCCTTCTTATGACTGGTGGAACAGTCCATTCTATGGATTGGGGCTTAAAATTTACGATATGATGGCTGGAAAATTAGGATTGGGCCCCTCCACCATTTTGGATCGAGAGGAAACCTTGGAACTCATCCCCAACGTCAATCGAGAAGGATTGCGAGGAGGAGTTATCTATCACGACGGACAATTTGATGATGCCCGTATGGCAATCAGCCTTGCATTGACAGCCGATCAAGAAGGAGCCACTCTTTTAAATTATGTAGAGGTCGTAGGGTTTACAAAAGAAAAGGACCTGATTAACGGAATACAACTAATAGATCATCTTAAAAATCAAAAAAAGGCTATTTCAGCCAAAGTAGTGGTCAACGCAACAGGTGTTTTTTCTGACCAAATCATTCAACTAGATCAAAAGAATGCAAAACCCATGATTAGACCCTCACAAGGGGTACATCTAGTTTTAGAAAAGAAATTTTTAAATGGTCCTCATGCCATCATGGTTCCCCATACTACAGATGGTAGAGTTTTGTTTGCAGTCCCTTGGAACGAATCTGTCGTGGTAGGGACTACTGATACAACAATAGAGCACCCCTTGGAAGAACCCATTGCATTGGAACAAGAAATTGATTTCATACTAGAAAATGCGGGTGCATATATGACAAAAAAGCCAAAGAGAGCAGATATCAAAAGTGTCTTTGCCGGTCTTCGCCCTTTAGCTGCTTCTGACAAAAAAGAAAGCACCAAAGAAGTTTCTCGTCACCATAAAATTACAGTGAGCACAAGCGGCTTGATTAGCGTACTTGGAGGAAAATGGACAACCTACAGAAAAATCTCAGAGGATGCCGTCAATACCATCCAAATGATTGGAGGCTTTTCAGAACGCAAATGCAATACAGAGACCCTAACTATTTTTGGCTTTGACCCTACAACAAATTGGACAGACCCTTTACACTGTTACGGAACAGAGAGAGAAAAAATTAAAGCACTAGATCCGAATGGAAATGAATCGCTTTCTAAAAAATTCCATCTTACAAAAAATCAAATTCACTGGGCAGTAAAAAAAGAAATGGCAGTATGTTTAGAAGACATACTCGCTAGGAGAAGCAGAGGACTCTTTATTGATGCCTATGAAACTGAGAAAATTGCACCCAAAGTAGCAGGAATTATGGCTACTTACTTAGAAAAAGATGGAGCTTGGATTAAGCAACAACTAAAAACATTTTACTCCACATTAAAAAACTATCAATTATGATTTTAAATCCCTATTTAGCAGAGTTTATCGGAACAGCAACCTTACTCCTTTTTGGAGCAGGCGTGGTTGCTAATGTAAATTTGAAAAAGACAATTGCTGAAGGACAAACCCCTTGGGTACTGATTACTGCAGCATGGGGTTTTGCTGTTTTTGTAAGTGTTTATATCACCTCTCAATCTAGTGGCGCCCACCTCAACCCTGCTGTTACTTTAGGCCTAGCATGTGCTGGTAAATTTTCATGGTCACTTGTTCCCGGATATTTTGGAGCTCAATTATCAGGAGCTATGTTGGGAAGTTGGCTGGCTTATCTCACCTACATTGATCATTATCGTCAAACAAAAGATGAAGTTGTGGTTAGAAGTACTTTTTGTACAGGACCCGCCATACGAAACATCAAAAACAATCTGTTTAGCGAAGCGATAGGTACATTTTTATTAGTATTTGGAGCTTTGTTCATCGTTGGACCAAATATTGAAATTAACGGAAGTGAGATTCAAAATTTCGGTTTAGGATCATTGGATGCACTTCCAGTCGGAATTTTGGTATGGTTAATTGGATTAGCTTTAGGAGGGACTACAGGATATGCTATAAATCCTGCTCGTGATTTTGGTCCCCGTTTGGTCTATCAATTTCTTCCGAGAAAAAATAAAGATGCGGATTGGAACTACAGTTGGGTTCCTGTTTTAGGACCTTTTATTGGAGGAGCAATCGCTGGATTTGTGTTTACACTTTTGGTAAACTAGAACGTTTTATTTGGCGACATTTACAGCTCGAGTTTCTCGGATTACGGTTACTTTGACTTGTCCTGGATAGGTCATATCCGTCTGTATTTTTTGTGAAATTTCAAATGATAAGCGTGCTGCCTGATCATCAGATACTGATTCGCTTTCTACAAAAACGCGAAGTTCTCTTCCTGCTTGAATTGCATAGGCTTTATTCACACCCGAAAAGTCCAAAGCAATTTTTTCCAAATCTTTCAAACGCTGCACATAACTATCCAAAACTTGACGTCTAGCACCTGGACGTGCTCCTGAAATAGCATCACAAACTTGTACTATGGGGGCGAGTAATGAATTCATCTCAATTTCATCATGATGCGCACCTATGGCATTGCAGACGTCTGCTTTTTCTCCATATTTTTCAGCCCATTCCATTCCTAAAAGTGCGTGAGGAGTCTCCGCTTCTTCTTCAGGAACCTTACCGATATCGTGTAATAAACCAGCACGTTTCGCTAATTTGGGATTTAATCCCAGTTCCGAAGCCATCACTCCGCATAGTTTAGCAACTTCTCTAGAGTGCTGTAATAGATTTTGTCCATAAGAAGAGCGGTACTTCATCCGACCCACGATACGAACCAATTCTGGATGAAGACCATGAATTCCCAAATCTATAACCGTCCTTTTCCCTATTTCAATAATTTCATTTTCGATTTGTCTGCTAATCTTTTGAACGACCTCCTCTATTCTAGCGGGGTGAATTCTACCATCACTTACTAAACGGTGTAATGATAGTTGAGCAATTTCTCTACGAACCGGATCAAAGCAGGATAAAATAATCGCTTCAGGAGTATCATCTACGATAATTTCCACCCCGGTTTCAGCTTCTAAAGTGCGTATGTTCCTACCTTCTCTACCTATAATCCTTCCTTTAATATCATCAGAATCTAGATTAAAAACAGAGACGCAATTATCGATAGCTTCTTCTGTACCTATACGCTGTATGGTATTGATTATAATTTTTTTAGCTTCTTGTTGAGCAGTGAGTTTGGCTTCTTCTACACTATTTTGAACAAAAGCCATGGCTTCTGTTTTTGCTTTTTCTTTCAAACTCTCTATTATTTCTGCTTTAGCTTCTTCAGCGGAGAGACTTGAAAGTGCTTCTAATTTCGAAATTTGAATTTGAATTTTATCCTCCAACTCCTGTTCTTTGACTGCTATTTTTTTTTGTCCTATTTCTAGTTTATCCGACTGCTGCTCAAGTTTTCGCTGTAGTTCAGTGTTTTTAGCAACCTCTTTTTGAGCCACAGATTGCAAATGACGAACTTTGGACTCAATTTCGCTTATTCTTTTTTCTCTTTGGTGTATTTCACTTTCGTGTTTTGATTTGAGTTCAATAAAATGCTCCTTCGCTTGAAGCATTTTTTCTTTTTTAGTTGCCTCAGCATCAAGTTGCGCCTTTTGTTTCATTTCATCTACTTCTTTTTGAGCAGACTCCAACAGGCGTGTGTGCTTTCCCTTTTTTAAAAATCCACCGAGCACAATTCCTATAACTAGGGCAATTAGTGCAAGTATATAACTAAGATAGGTTTCCATCTTTTCTCCTTATTTAAAAAAACCTGTATTAGCGGGCTTTTTGTATAAACTCCTAAAAATCAAGTTTGAGGCTACACAATTGATCAAGGATCTGTTCAAAAGACAGCTTGCTTTTACAACTGAAACTCACCTCTCTGAATTAAAAGCTCGTTGAGTTTATCAAAAAAATACTAATACAGGCAGTGTTGTATTACTGTTTACAGAACTTAGTAAGCAGCCATATGAACATCAATCAAGTCTATGAGTTCTTGAATTTTATCTTCCTCAACAGCAACAGTCTGCTGAGGATTATTTTTTGATTGTTCTACTTGAGCCGCATATTGAAGGGAACACATGGCTAGAACGTCCTGTTTATCACGAACAGCGTAGTTTTTTTCAAGCTGTTGAATAGTGGCTTCAATCTTTTTTGCTGATGCACGAAGTGAAGCCTCTTGTTCCGGAGCAACAGAAAGAGGATATACCCGGTTTGCTATAGTCAATTTTATTTTTAATAACTCACTCATGGTCTCAATTCATTTCTGAAAGTTGCCGAATACAAGAATCAACCTCTTTTATTAAACTATTTATTTTCGTTTTTGCTTGCGTTTTTCCTTCTGTACTGCCGAGTAAATTATTCGCAATTTTTAAGGATCTATTCTCTTCCTGTAATTGCGTTATCTTCTCTTTCAACAATTTGTTTTCCTCTGTTAAAGAAGTTGTAGTCTCTCTGAATTGAACTAAACTAAGGTGATTTTCCTTCAGCTTATTTAACAGACCTATGACTTTTTCTTCTAGAAGCGCAAGTGATACAGATTTATGATCCATTATAAACTGGATTTTTACTCACCAACAAATTTATTGAATCTTTTTTCATTTAATGTATTCCTAAGTAGACTTTTAAAAACTTTAACAGCCTGTAAAATTTTGTATAGAATTATTGGATTTTTATCTTGCAAAATAAACACATTACTTGAAAATTCTTTATATCCAGTACTTCTTCCTTTTCAGCTTGGTCGTAAAAGCCCAGTCTGAAACCCCATGGGTCGCCCCTCTTGAAATTCCCATTCAACTATCTGGCACCTTTGGAGAATTTAGAAGTAATCACTTCCACGCTGGTTTGGATATTCGAACGCAAGGAAGACAAGGGCTTAAAGTTAAAAGTGTTCAAGTGGGATGGATCAACAGAATACGGGTGAGTGTTTCAGGATACGGAAAGGCACTCTATATTGAACATCCCGACGGAACCACTTCTGTATATGCACATTTGAAAAAGTTTGCTCCCAAGATAGAATCCTACGTCAAAGAAAAACAATACCAAAAAGAATCGTTTCAAATTCATTTGTTCCCAAAAGTCAATGAATTACAAATTGAAGCTGGTGAAATCATCGGATACTCTGGAAACACAGGGGGTTCTTATGGCCCACATTTGCACTTTGAAGTAAGAGAAAGCAAAGGTCAGCTACCTATCAATCCAATGCGCTATCCTTTGGAGATAAACGATATACAAAGACCGCAAATACAAAATCTTTTTATCTACACCGGAATACGCCCTTACGAAAAGAGAAAAGAGCTTCCCCTTCTTAGAAAAAATGACAGCGTATATACCACTTCTGGGATTAGTACTTCAGGTAAGATTAATGTTGGTCTTCGCTTATTTGATCGCCAAAGTAATTCTTATAACAAAAACGGAATTTACAGTGCATCTGTTAGACTTAACGGAATAGAGCAGTTTTCCTATCAAATGGATCGAATGTCGTTTGATGATTCTAAGTACATCAATCTGATGATTGATTACAAGGAATATAGTGTCAATAAAAGAAGAATTCAACGCTTCATTGCACATCCTAGTCAAAAAATCTCTTTCATTGATAGCCAAGGTCCAAATGGAGAATTGAATATTGAAGCGGGGAAATCCTATCAACTTCTAATTGAGGTAAAAGATTATAAAAATAACTCTAGCTATATTGAAGCCTATCTTACAGGAGTCGATAATCTTACAATTTCAGAAAAAGAACCAGAAAGCCTAAACCTTCCTACAAAAGACTATCTTTTTCAATTCGAAAACAAATCAGTTTATTTTCCGAAGGAGAGTTTTTTCGATCCCATCAAACTCACTGTTGAAGAACGAGGAGATACTTTGGACTTAGGGTTATCGTATCATCCTATGAATAAAGCATACGAAGTCAAATACAAAGTCCCTGAAGGAGATAGTTTAGAGATGAAACAAAGCTTTTTGGCTTTTTTAAATAAAAATCAAAAAACCAGTTTCTTTAGTGCTACAGTAAAAGATGGGTATTGGGTCGGTAAATCAAAAACCCTAGGGAGTTTTGTTATCAGCAGAGACAGCGTACCTCCCACAGTAGTAGCTGTAAACTTTAAAGACAAACAGTGGTTGAGTAACTACAGTTTTTTACGCTTTAAAATATCCGATGATTATTCGGGACTCAAAAAATACAGAGGTGAAATAAACGGCAAATGGATTCGTCTGGAGTATGAGCCAAAAAACAACAGCCTTATTTATGATTTCAATGATTTAGAATTTAAAGAGGCATTACATCAGCTAACTATTGAAGCTGAAGATCTTGTGGGAAACAAAACACTATTCAAAGCTGACTTTTACAGAAAGCCAAAAAAATAAAGTTTATTTAATTATTTGGCTGCAAATTCTTTAAGTGTAGTCATTACATAATCTACTTCCTCTTTGGTGTTAAAAACGGAGAAAGAAAAACGCAAAGAAGGCCACTTTTGGTGTTCTTTGGATTGTATCGAATTCAGCACATGTGACCCCGAACTACTTCCCGATTGACAGGCGCTTCCTTTGGAACAAGCAATCCCTTTAAGATCTAGATGAAAGTCTAAAAGACCAGATTTTGTAGCACTTATTGGTAGGGCTACGTTTACCAAAGTGTAAGTGCTTTTTTCTTCCTCACCACTGCATCCATTAAAATGAGCATTGGGGAATACCTTTAAAAGTGAAGAAATAAAATACTGCTTTAAGGCACTTATTTGTTTTCGTTCATTTTCAAGGTTTAAATAAGCCAAGTCTAATGCCTTATGCATCCCTACTATATTGTGAACCGCTTCAGTTCCTGCACGAAGTCCTCGCTCTTGTGAGCCTCCATGAATAAATGGTTTTAAACCAGAATTTTTTCTAATGTAGGAAAAACCGATTCCTTTTGGTCCGTGATACTTATGAGCAGCAGAAGACAAAAAGTCGATAGGCAGTTGTTGCATATTAAATGAAAAATGACCTACACCTTGAACAGCATCTGTATGGAACAGCGCCTGATGTTTTCTACAGGTTTTACCTACTTTTTCGAGATCTAAAAGGGTGCCGATTTCATTATTCACATGCATTAGACTAACCAATTTTTTGGAATCATCTTGTGATAAGAGACTTTCTAAATGATTGAAATCTGGGATGCCCTTTGCATCCACTTTAACATAGAATACCTTTATATTACGCGTTTTCTTAAGAGCATCAAGGGCGTGCAATACAGCGTGGTGTTCCAGTGGTGATGAAATTAGTGTCGTCACATTTAAATCATTGACTGCACAATTCAGGATCATGTTATCAGATTCAGTTCCTCCAGAGGTAAATATAATTTCTTGAGCTTCTGCTTGAAGTAATCCTGCTATCCCTTTCCTTGCTGTTTCAATGTAGTTTTTAGCTTTTCTACCGAAAGCATGAGTCGAAGAAGGATTTCCATAACAACTCTCCATAACAGCGGAAACAGATTCTACAACCTCTTTACGCATAGGAGTTGTGGCTGCATTATCAAAATAAACTTTCATTTTTTGCTTAAGATTCAAATTCAGAAAGGGTACTGGTAATGATGCTAATGCATTCATCCAACTGTGCTTCGGTCATTACAAGTGGTGGAGCAAAACGAATGATGTTTCCATGGGTAGGCTTCGCTAAAAGACCATTGTCTCTTAATTTTAAACAAATGTTCCATGCGGTGTCACTTTCTTCCGTATCATTGATTACAATGGCATTAAGTAGTCCTCTTCCACGCACTAGAGTTACGATAGAACTCTGATTGATGTAGGCCTGCATACTTTTTCGAAATCGCTCTCCCAACTTTCTCGCATTTTGTGTGAGCCTTTCATCACGGATGACTTCCAATGCTTCCATGGCGACAGTACACGCCATAGGATTACCCCCAAAAGTGCTCCCGTGTTGTCCAGGCTGGATCACCTCCATAATGGAAGTATCGCAAAGTACTGCAGATACTGGATAAGTTCCTCCACTTATGGCTTTTCCTAAAATCAGGACATCTGGACGGGTGTAGGTAGCTTCCTGTTTTTCACAATGACCACTACAATCACAATTCCCACAAACAGCAAGCAAAGATCCTGTTCTGCCAATTCCTGTCTGAATTTCATCTGCCAATAACAAAACGTTGTATTCTGTACACAATGCACGGGCTTTTTTAATGAAATCTGAATCGGGTGTATAAACTCCTGCTTCTCCCTGTATGGGTTCAACTAAAAACCCTGCTATATGAGGACGGGTTTCTAAAACGGCCTCTAGGGCCTCAATATCGTTGTAAGGAATAGAAATAAATCCTGTGGCATGAGGACCAAAATGATTTTTAGAACCGGAATCACTGGAAAAAGAAATGATTGTTGAGGTTCTTCCGTGAAAATTTTGATGGCATACTACGATCTCTGCTTTATGATCAGGAATGTTCTTTTTAGTATAGCCCCATTTTCTAGTAATTTTAATAGCGGCCTCTACGGCTTCTGCTCCTGTATTGGAAGGCAACATACGCTCAAAACCAAAATACTCAGTGACATATTTCATGTAAGCACCGAGTTTGTTGTTGTGAAAAGCCCTCGAGGTTAAGGTCAGCTTTTCGGCTTGTTGCTGAAGGGCGTGAACAATTCGAGGATGGCAATGGCCTTGATTTACAGCAGAATATGCAGATAAAAAATCGAAATATTTTTTACCATCTACATCCCATAAATAAACACCCTCTCCACGTTCTAAAACAACCGGAACAGGATGGTAATCATGAGCACCGTGTAGTTGTTCAAGAGCAATAAAGTTTTTGGTTTGAATTTGGGTTTCCATCACGAATGTTTTTTTTGGAATTATAATTGGAAATAAAAGTACTAAATATCCTTTGCAAAAACCTAGGTAAAACCTCGTTTTATTTTAACAAGCCTAGTACATTTGCACCATGGTAAAAAAACGGTTAGAGCGTTTTGAAAAAGGATTAGAAGTGGTTGACATCAATGCGAAAGGCATGGGTGTTGCAAAAACAAATACAGGCGCCGTTTACTTTATCAAAAACGTGGTTCCAGGTGACGTTGTAGATGTAAAAGTTTACAAAAAAAAAAGAAGCTACTTCGAAGCTGAACCTACCGCATGGCAAAAAACTTCACCAAAGAGGACCACTCCAAAATGCGAACACTTTGGCACGTGTGGGGGATGTAAATGGCAACATTTGAGTTACGAAGGACAATTGGAATTTAAAGAGAAAGGAGTACTTCATAACCTCAAACAGATTGGGAAAATAGATGTAAAAGAAATTCTACCCATAGTAGGAGTCACTAACCCCTATTTCTACAGAAATAAAATGGAATATTCTTTCTCTAACAAAAGATGGCTAACGACTGAAGAAATTGAAAGTGAGAAGACCATAGAACGCAAGGGCCTTGGTTTTCATAAGCCAGGAATGTGGGATAAAGTAGTTAATATTAATAATTGTTACCTACAAGAAGATCCTTCCAATTCAATTCGAAATGCTGTTCGTGAGTTTGCATTGAAGAATGAGTATGAATTTTTTGATCCGCGTGAACAAAATGGCTTTTTAAGATCCCTAATGATTCGTAATACAACAAAGGGAGAAGTTATGGTACTGATTCAATTCTTCAAAGAAGATCAAAAAAAACAAAAAGCATTAATGGATTTTCTCAGCAATGAGTTCCCTCAAATTACTTCATTGTTGTACTGTATAAATTCTAAAGCCAACGACACACTCTACGATCAAGAAATTCTGTGTTATAAAGGAAACGATTTTATAACAGAACAAATGCATCAATTACAATTTAAGATCACAGCAAAATCCTTTTACCAAACCAATCCTACCCAAGCAAAAGTGCTTTACGATATTGCTAAGGATTTTGCTGCATTACAACCCAATGATGTGGTTTATGACTTATATACAGGAACGGGAACGATTGCACTAAGTATTGCAGATTCTTGCTCAAAAGTAATCGGAATTGAATCTGTACCAGAAGCTATAGAGGCTGCAAAAGAAAATGCTTTGCGAAATAAAATTGAAAATGCTCATTTTGAGGTTGGCGACATGAAAGAGGTATTTGATCATGCATTCATAACGAAACACGGAAAAGCAAATGTTGTGATTACTGACCCTCCAAGAAACGGAATGCATGCTACTGTTGTTGAACAAATTTTAAAATTAGCTCCAGAAAAAATCGTCTATGTAAGTTGTAACAGTGCTACACAAGCACGAGATTTAGAATTAATGAAGTCACAATACGTTGTCTTAAAAAGTCAAGCGGTAGATATGTTCCCTCAAACGCACCATATTGAAAATGTTGTACTTTTACAACTCAAAACTGCCTATGAATAAAGAAAAGAATGGTCTTTTAGGTTTTCTCACTCTGTTGATTTTTCTTGGCTGTGAAAGAGACGATATCTGTATTGAAACCGTTACAGAAAGCCCTGACCTAATTCTATTGATGCTTGACTTTGAAAATCCTCAAAACCGAAAAATTCCTTCTGGGTTTTCAATTCGACCAATTGGAATAGAAAAATTGCTGCCCAACAGTCCGAGTGATTCACTAACACTTCCTTTAAAAATTCAGGAAAACCATGTCCAATTTGAGTTTATCACCAACTTAGGTTCTGAAAATGAAAATATTGATACCCTGCAAATTAACTACCAGCGATTTGACACCTTCATTAACACAGCATGTGGCTACCGTTCAAATTACGTATTGGATTTGCCTCCGGCAATTATTTTAAATCCAGGATCCAATTGGATCAAAGGAGTAACCGTATTAAAAGACACCATTTCAGATGAAACACGCGCACATTTGGGTATTTTACATTAGTCTTTTAGGAACTTTTTCGCTATCAGGGCAGCAAGTTGAAGAGACAATTGCCGTTAATGATAGCCTCACTGTAAAAGAAAAAACACCATTAGCATTGCGTTTTGGCATCGATTTATACAATTTAGGTCGATCCAAACTTGCTGACGACTACAATGGATTTGAAACAGTAGTTGATCTTAGAGTGGGAGAAAATTTTTATTTGGCAGGGGAAGTAGGCCAGGTTGAAACCACCAAACAAATTGAAAATGTAAATTTCACAAGTAGTGGCTCCTACTTCAAACTAGGGTTTGATTTCAATATGTTTGAAAACTGGGAGGGGATGGATAATCAAGTTACTATAGGGCTACGTTTAGCATCCAGTAGGCATGAGTTGGTATTAAATAGTTATTCTATTTTGGATCGAACACGATTTTGGCCCAGTTCCGATTTTCCAATTACCAATGGATATGCAACTGGACTTCGACCCGATTTAAATGCGCAATGGTTTGAAGTAGTCGTAGGATTTAAAGTTCAGCTTATCAAGAATGCTTATATGGGGATGAGCTTTCGCTTAAACCGCTTACTCAACGATAAATTACCCGAAAATTTCGACAATGTTTACATCCCGGGATTTAATAAAAAAACAGAAGATAATAAGTTTGGTGCCTCTTTTAACTACAGTCTGACGTACCGAATTCCCTTTATAAAAAAATAAAATCTTATTCCCCATTTAGTTTGTGAATCCTTTTGGTTCCTTCATAAACAGGAAAAAATAAAAGGCGGGATTCCAGCTTACCATTAAACACTTTTATCTTTCTACTAGGGCGCAGTCCGATGCATTTTATGGCTTCCATATTTGAACTGATCAACCAAGCTTGTGTATTGGGAAAACTTTGCTTAAAACTGTCTCCAATAGCTTGATATAGTGCATTCATATCTCCTTCTAAACGTTCTCCATAGGGAGGATTCATCAGTAGATGCAAAGGACCTTGTGCTTCTTTTTCCAATTGAAAAAAATCTTTTCTTTCAATGGTTATAAACTCACTCAAATTCGCATTTTCTACATTTTGAAGTGCTTTTTCTACTGCTGAAGGGGCTTTGTCCGATCCTTTTATTTGCACTTTTGGTGAACTCATTTTATTTAGTTGACTTGTCCGTATCAAATCAAATAAGTCTGCATCCCAATCCTTCCACTTTTCAAAGGCAAAAGTTTTCCGATTGATGTTGGCGGGAATTTTTGCAGCAAACATAGCTGCCTCTATCAAAAAAGTTCCACTACCACACATTGGATCTAAAAAATCTGTATCGGCTTTCCACCCTGAAAGTTGTATCAATCCTGCAGCGAGCACCTCATTTAATGGGGCAATGTTCGTTGCTGTTCGATAACCTCTGTGATGCAAAGAAGCGCCTGAACTATCAAGAGAAACGGTACAGAAGTCATTTTGAATATGCAGATTGATTCTCAAATCGGGCCGGTTGAGATCTACACTGGGGCGTTCCTTTAATCGATCTCGAAATCGATCGACTAGTCCGTCTTTTGCTTTTTGAGAAGCATATTGTGAATGTGTGAATAAGGATCCTTGAACTACACTGTCAATAACAAATTTAGAATCTACATTCATATAATCTTCCCAAGCAAAATCATAAAACAACTGATATAAGTCTTGCTCATTTTGAACTCGCTGAGAATGAATAGGCTTTAATATTTTTAGTGCTGTTCTTAAAGAGAGATTGGCTTTATACAAAAACCCCTTATCTCCCTCAAAAGAGACGAAACGATTCCCTTTTCTGATGTTTTGAGCACCCAGTTTGAGTAATTCTCTTTCGAGTATTTCTTCAAAACCATAAAAGGTTTTGGCTAACATTTTAAAATTTTCTTCCATAGGCGGTCTTGGACTTCAAAAATACTTTAATTTTGAGGATCTAAGCAGTTTGGACGCTACTTCATGAATTTACTGCCGCTTTATACTTATTTATTACCCTTTTTTGGAGCAATCATTGGGATGTTAACGGTATACTTTGTACGACCTAGAAAACCGATTACATTTAAATTAATTTTAGCCTTTAGCGGTGCTTTTCTTCTAGGAATAACACTGTTTCATCTCATGCCAGAGATTTTTTCAGATAATGCAATAAAAGCAGGTCCATGGGTGATGACAGGGTTGTTACTTCAAATGCTTTTAGAGTATCTTTCACAAGGAGCAGAACACGGTCATTCACATTCCAAAGAAAATGCAAGACCTCCTTGGTTGATTCTCACCAGTCTTGGCCTCCATGCCTTAATTGAAGGTTTGCCTTTAAGCACCAATAACGAATTACTACTGGGGTTGTTCATACACAAAATTCCTATCGGGATGGTAGTGTTTTTTTTAATTTGGGAAACTCGAGTTGCCAAGACCACCAAATTGGGAATCCTTTTTCTTTTTGCGATCATGAGTCCACTTGGGAGTGTTTTAAATGACAGTATTTGGTATTTTTCTGCTTTGCAGCTTCAAATTACAGGAATAGTTGTAGGTATGCTGCTGCATATAGCTACGACTATACTGTTTGAGAGTAATCAAGGACATGCATTTAACTTCGGAAAGTTAATGACCATACTCATCGGATTTGGAGTTTCTTATTTACTATAACAAAAATTCCACTCCTTACATTATTCCCACCTTTAAAAAAAAGATACTATCCATAGGGAACTTAGAGTACTGTAGTCTCTATTTTTTGTAACATCTTGGCATAAGAAATCAAAAGAAAGATGAAACTAAGCACATATATTTTTAATAACACACCCCCTCCG
>Ga0255782_10000765_pt1 | contig 28949 bp, 29 predicted proteins | sample 101ome_26_FD_179980 | JGI IMG/M metagenome (GOLD analysis project Ga0255782, IMG submission 179980) | Coastal salt marsh microbial communities from the Groves Creek Marsh, Skidaway Island, Georgia - 101408AT metaG (version 2) | ecosystem: Environmental > Aquatic > Marine > Intertidal zone >...
ATGAAAGAGAGACCAGCAAAGATGCGTTTACTACAATGGTATTAAAAACTGGAAGGTGTGAAGTTACAGGGTATCCAATTGATATTATTGATACCGTGGGGCTGGTTAGTTTGCCAAACAATGTTATGTCTGCATTTGATTTAATGTTGAACAAAATATTTTCATTTAATGGAATTATATCGTGTATAAACATTTCAAAATCAGAAAAGTTTAGTGAAATACAGATTAATGATTTTCTTAAATATGTAGAGAAGTTTAACATTGAAGGGAATGTACGAGTATTATTTATTTTAACAAAAGTAGATCTTGTAGATGAAATTACAATAAAAAATGTAAAGGAAAATATACATAACTTAGAAGTTTTTGATGATTATGAAATTATAGTATCTAGATCTGATAGATCTGATGATATTCGTAAGAATTTTATTAGAGCATTTGAAAGTTTATTTGAGGACAATTTAACTGAGTTTTATTATCAAAATTTACAACCAAGTATTGCTAGTAAATTACACAATATTGCGAGAGTTGATGAACAAATTTGGAATAGTGATGGTACAACATCAATGTCTGGAATTGGTCCCACCAATTTATTGGAAAAAATAAAAGGGGAATTTATATAATGACACCTAGTATGAATACTTATTGGGGGATACTATGGAAAATGGTAGATATGGCAGATGTTGTGGTTCAAGTAGTGGATGCTAGGTTTCCGTCAATTTGTAGAAGTAATAGATTGGAAGATAAAGTTAGAGAAATGGAAAATAAGAATTTATTAGTAGTATTGAATAAAACTGATTTAATTAGTAGAGAGAAATTAAATCAGTGGATAAAATGGTTTGCAGATAGTGAAGGGCTAAAAGCAGTTGGAGTATCTGCCAAGGAGAGACTTGGTACATCAAGGATAAGACAAGAGATATTAAAATTAACTAATAAAGATGAAGCGACAGTAGCAATAGTAGGATTCCCAAATACCGGAAAAAGTAGTTTGATTAATGTCTTAAAAGGGAGAAAATCAGCACCTACTGCGCCAGTAGCAGGTCACACTAAGACCTACCAAAAAGTAAAGGTTTCGAGAAGATTAATGATGTATGATACTCCAGGAGTAATTCCAATACAATTACCTAAAAAACATCAATATTTGTTGGGAATAATGTCTTTGACTAAAATTAAAGATCCGATGGGTGTTGCATATGATTTATATGAACAGTACGAGGATCTTGCTCCGGGTAAAATAAGAGAATTCTACAATATAGATACTGTCATTTATGATTTCTTAGATGATTTAGCTATTGCTAAAAATAGGTTACAAAAGGGTGGTAAACCAGATAAACGAACTTCAGCGTTATTGTTTCTTAATGATCATTTGAAAAATGCAATACCTATATTTGAGAATGTAAATAGTCCACTGAGATATAAAGATAAATTATAATTATGAAGAATGTTGTACAACTGTAGTTGAGGCTGATTTTGATCTCCAAAGTTCTTCTCTTAAAAGATCACGAATTGCCACCCTAATTGTTTCACTTCTATTGGGGTATCTTTGTTGTCGAACTAATTCGTCGAGGTCTGATAGGTATTCTGCTGGTAAATGGACTGTAACTAATCTCATGTTATTCACTTTTTGAACATATTTTGTGATGTTCAATATATATTGATTATTTTTATTATATAATGTTCAGTAATACTTTGGAAATATCTGTGTATTATTAATTTTTTCTGAGTGTTGGAATTGCGAGGCTAAAAATTAATAAAGCTGCAATACCGGAGATCAATCCAAATCCGGGTGCTGAAGATCCTCCTTCAACAGTCAAATACCCAACCATGGTTGGATAATGTCCTGCAAATCCACAGAAGTATTGTACTTCACCGCTTGCTGGAGAAGTCCATGTTGTGTTCCAAGTTCCTGCATAACTACCTTCTGCATCATTTGCTAATCCGATTACAACATCATCTGCATCATTTAAGTTTGTTTCAGATACATCTGCGTCAACATCGAGACGTAAGTTGTGGCCCATCATATCATCTGTATTTTGGAATACAATGACATATTGTGTGTTGGGTTGAACTGTAACTTCTGTTACGTTAAATTGGTTAGCACCACCTGAAACAACACCGATAACGATTGTTTCTGTTTGTGCTTGTGCTGGTTGTGATGCCATGATCATCAATGATGATAAAGCAAGAATACTAATTAAGAAAATACTAGTTTTGTTTTTCATATTAATTACCCATTTGATGTAATTATATCAACACAGAATATTATATTTATTAAAAGTAGTCTTAGAGTAAAATATTTGAAATTAAATAATCAATAATCAATATTATTTGTTACATGTTTGAATATTTGATTAAATAAGATTTTAAAATTTAATTTGTATTAAAAAATAAAATTTGAAGGTTTTTCAAAATCAAACCTGATATTAAATTTTTCTGCATATTTTGTATTCGACTCCATTCCATATGTTCGTCGTCTATCAATGGCCCAACTATCTACATTTTTCCATTCATATATATCTCCATAATAATGTGCTGCTTCTTTGGCTTTTTCCATACTATCTTTATTGAGGTTAACATATTTTATGGGGAACCCATTGCCTTTTTCGAAGTAACTCAATAATTTTATGTTTTTTCTGTGAGGAGTGTCGGTTTCCATTATTTTATTTATTCTGGCCATTTTTATACCATCTAATGCTAAAAACCCAGTATAACGATGATCGGGATGTGGATTGTTAAATCCCCATGTAATAACTGCATCGGGTTTTTCTTCGACATAAAGTTTGCCTACTTGTATTCTTTGGTCCCTTGTATTTTGAACCATAGAGTCTCCAAAATCTAATATTTTAATATGATTTGCACCGACTATGTTAGCAATGTCTTGAGCGTGTTTCTTTCTTTCTTTCTTTACTTCATCAATTGAGAGTTCTGGTAATAGGGTTGTTAATTCTCCATAAGTTGCCCAACACATTACAACATTGTCTCCTCTCGAAGCATGATTAGCTAATGTACCGATTGCCCCTAATTCATCATCTGGATGGGCGAAAAAAGATAAAATTGTTTTTTTTTCTGAGTCAACCATATATATTTTAATTTTGTAAAAATGATTTATAATATAAATTATACAGTACCATTATTGTTTGAGAAGATTGGCTAAAACATATTGTAATATCCCACCATATCTAATATATTCGATTTCGACTTCTGTATCAATTCGTAAAATACCTTGGAATTTAATTGATTGACCGTTTTCTTTGATGGCTTCAATATTTATTTTTTTAGAAATTTTTAATCCATCTTCAAGATCATAAATATGATATTTTTCGGTTCCATCAAGATTAAGTTCTCGCCATCCTTCTCCATCAATGAATTGAATTGGTAAAACACCCATTCCTATTAGGTTTGATCTGTGGATACGTTCTATACTTTTGAAAAGTACTGCTTTCATACCCAATAAAGCGGGGCCTTTTGCTGCCCAATCTCTCGATGAGCCTTGACCATACTGTGCAGATGCAATACCTATAACAGGAATATTTTCTTCGATATATTTTCGTGATACATTATAAGTAGTCTCAATAGAATTTGAAGGAAGGTGTTTTGACCACCAACCATCTTTTCCTGGTGACATTTGATTCTGTACTCTAATGTTAGCAAAGGTGCCCCGCATCATAACTTCATGATTTCCTCTCCTAGACCCATAAGAATTGAAATCTTTTCTTTGAACACCATTATTCATTAAGTATTCTGCTGCAGGACTGTTCGAAGCGATTACACCTGCAGGAGATATGTGGTCTGTTGAAATCTTATCATCTAACAACATCAATACACGTGAGTCATTTATATTTTCTATGTCAGATGGGTTTTTAGAAAAGTTTTCAAAGAAAGGTGGTAAACGTATATATGTAGATTGTTCTTTCCAAGGAAATAGTGTGGAAGCCTCTACCTCTAGTCTTTGCCATTGATAATCTCCATTTAAAATTGTAGCATAATTTGTTTTATACATTTCTGGATTTAATCCAGAGTTGATAGCATCTAATATTTCTTTTTGAGATGGCCAAATATCTTTAAGATGAATTTCATTTCCGTCTTGGTCTATTCCAAAAACATGAGTTGTTATATTAATATCAGTTCTACCAGCTAAAGCATAAGCTACAACTAACATGGGGGATGCAAGAAAATTACCCCTTGTTAATTGGTGCACTCTACCTGCAAAATTTCTATTTCCGCTTAATATGGATGTAACATAAAGATCGTCATCTCTGATAACTTGATCTATTTCTATTGGTAGTGGACCTGAGTTACCTATACATGTGGTACAACCATAACCTACAGTATGGAAACCTAACATATCTAAATATTGATCCAACCCTAAATTTTTCATATATTTTGTAACTACCAAAGATCCTGGAGCGAAACTAGTTTTGATATGAGGTTGAGTCATCAATCCTTTTTCGATAGCGTTTTTTGCTAAAAGGCCAGCACCAATAAGCACTGAGGGGTTTGAAGTATTAGTACAACTAGTAATTGCAGCGATTACAATATTCCCATCTGTTAAAGTGGTTTCTTGACCATTATATTCAAATTTTGATGATTTAATTTCTGCTGTTTTACTTCTATTACTAATGTGAGCTTCTTGAAATTCAATTGCTCTTTCTTCTGCTTCTTCGAGTGTAACCCTTTCTTCTGGGTTTAAAGGACCCGATATTGCGGGAGTTATGGTGTTTAAATCTAATTTTAATGATTTTGAAAATTTTGGATCTTGATCATCATCTGTTCTAAATATACCAATCATTTTACAATATGTTTCTATAAAATCAATATGTGTTTGTTCTCTTCCTGTTAAATGTAAATAATCTAAAGTTGATTGATCTACTGGGAAGAAACCCATGGTTGCACCATATTCGGGAGCCATATTCGAGATAGTGGCTTTATCTGGGACAGATAATTTAGATAATCCAGGGCCATAAAATTCTACAAATTTTCCTACAACACCTTCTTCTCTTAACATTTCTACTACACGTAAAACTAAATCTGTGGCAGTGGATCCCTCAGGTAATTCTCCAGATAGTTTAACTCCTATCACTTCTGGAAGGAGCATGTAATATGGTTGTCCTAACATTACTGCTTCTGCTTCAATTCCACCTACACCCCAACCCATGACACCTAATCCATTTATCATAGGTGTGTGAGAGTCAGTTCCGACGACAGAGTCAATGACAGCCGTTTTTTCTCCCTTAAAGTCACGAATATCAATTACGGATGCGAGATATTCTAGATTAACTTGATGAACTATACCCGATCCTGGTGGGACCACTCTAAAATTTTTAAATGCTTTTTGAGCCCATTTTATTAATTCATATCTCTCTTGATTTCTATTGTATTCTAAATTTAGGTTAATTTCTAATGAATTTTTCTTTCCAAATGAGTCAACTTGAACTGAGTGATCTATAACAAGATCTGTTGGAATTAATGGGTTTATCTTTTCTGGATCACCCCCATTTTTTGCCATCGCATCTCGCATAGCTGCTAAATCTACAATTAAGGGCACACCCGTAAAGTCTTGTAAAACAACTCTTGAAGGTAAGTAAGGTATATCTTTTTCAGATGTGTTTTTTGGCCAATTTGCAATTGTGTTGATATCTTCTTGTGTTACTAGAAAGTCATCATGATTGCGTATTACATTTTCTAATAATACTCTAATAGAATATGGGAGGTTTTTGAGATTTACTCCTTTATCTTCTAATTTATCAATCCTATAAACGATCAATTTTTCACCATTAATTACTTCTGTCGATTTTACGGATTGAATATCTTCTAAGGATAAATTTATCATTATATATTATCATAATTTAAAAGTAATAATTACTTTGTTGTTTGTTTCAGATTTAGAAATAAGTTTCATGTAAAGTATTCAAATATTCTTTTTTGGTAATTTGGATCAATAGTTTAAAAATTGATAATGGTCTGTATAATTCATAGAATATATATTATTGAGGTCATTTAATAATGGAAGAAGTAATCCTAAATGACCAAAAAGAGTGGATTCCTCGTCAGAACGCTATAATATTTGGAGATGAGGATGTCGATGGAATAACTTCCGCTGCTATTGTTGGTCATAGATATAATTTAGAAAATGTTGAATTTGTATTCGTGAATGCAAGGACATTAGGAAATAAACTACATGAAAGAATAAACGAATTTCAAAATCTTGAAAAAAATCAAGAAATTGATTTGTTTATTGTAGATGTTGGGATAAATAAAGCAAATATAGAAATTATTGAGAAGTCATTGACAATATTAGTAAAAAATAATGTAAGAGTATACTATTTTGATTCTCATTCAAATAAATATAAGGGAAAACCATTATTATTACATTTGAGAAGAACTAATGCGAATATATTTCATGGAAAGATTGGATCTGCTGCAGCAAGTATAGTACACGATTTTTTGGGAGCTGAAGAAACTAAAAGATTAAGATTATTAGGAGCATTAAGTGATCGTGAATTAAGTTTAACTAAAAGATATAAACATGAAAAAAATGGTCTACGTGCATTACAAGCTGCTGTTGCATGGGGGGCCTGGAAAGATGAAGCGTTTTTAGATATGATTACTCGTAGATTAATTGAAAATCCTAATTTGGATTGTGAGAATGATGTAGATATATCAAAATATGCGTTAGTAGCAAATAACCACAGAGATAATTTATTGAAACATGTGTTGAGAAGAGGTAAAGTATTAGAGATATCACAAACTCCTCGAATATTGGCAGTTATGGTATTGGATAGGGAGGATTTTGGAAAGGCTAGAGGAACCATTGCTGGTAGGTTAGCGGGAGAATGGGGAGGTGCAATTATATTGATAACAAAGGCCGTAAGTGATGAAGATGCATATGCTGTAACGGTTAGAAATTCATATTCACATAAGTTAGATTTAGAGGTCTTAGGGCAATTATCTAGAACTAAAAACTCAGGAGGATCTAAAGGAGCATATAGACTTACAATTAAGAAAGATAGCCTGTTTATATTTTTATCAAAAGTACAATCATGGAGTAGAAATTTAACTGCGCCTTGGTTTGTTCAAAATTCAAATAGACAAAAATTTAAAAGGAAAAGAAGAAATTTTAAATCTAATAAACAAAATAGGAATAAAAATAATGTAAGTAAAGATCATGATGATTTAGGTTCTGAGAATGATGAAATTGAAATAGAGAGTGAAATTATAGATCTAACTGATTTAGAGTAGTTTTTATGATTTTAGGGAGGGCTTCATAAGATATTTCTTTATGATCATAGGTAGAGTAATATGAGTCTAAATCTTTTGATTTTGGTAATATAACGAAATTATTGTAAATTTTAAACTGGTAGCCTTTGAGTGATACATAGATCCCTTTTTCCTTGATATTAGACAATTTTTGTATAAAAAATTGATTTCCATAAAAATTTTTAAAGATGCAATAATCTGAAACATTTTCTTGATTTGAATTAATCTCAGTAAAAATGTTGTGTTGAATTAATCCTTCTTTTTCATCGAAAACACTTAAATTAAAATTGGTTGATAAGTTTATCCAACCAGAGTTTTGTTCAATTGAGTTATTATAAATTATTAGATTTAAATTATTTTCATATTTATTTGAATATGCATAGAAATCTTCTATGACATAATTATCATTATGGTTTACGTCATAAAAACGGAAATTAACTACATCTGAGAAATGATTTCTGATTTTTAAAAGAGGAAAAATAATTTCTTTATGAATATTAACAAGATTTTCATCAATTGATTCATTAAATATATCTTGAGAAAACTCCATGCCAAATTTCTTTGTTGCGCCTTCTATTTGACCATGATTAAACATAGGAGTCCCAGGAAGTGTTATCATTAATACGGTTGATCCAAAATATTTATCGCTTTTGCCAAATTGTTGTGATGCTGGTGCTTCATCTGGATTAGATAAAAAGTTTACATATCTATGGAGAATTCTGGGATCGTATTCTAATGTTGATTTTATTATCTGGCGATATTCTTTATTTTTTTGATCTCTTATCATATGCATAAATGCAGAATTATATACTCTATGTACTCCTAATGTACGTACAAAATAACTCTCCATCATCCAAAATGCCTCTGCGATTAATAGGGTGTTTGGTGCTTCTTTTTCAATTCTAGTCATAACTTCAGACCAAAATTCATCTGGGAATAATTGATGAAATTGATCATTAGTAATTGTTAATCTTGATCTTGAGGGAATGTCACCACCACTACCAGGGATAGGATACCAAAGTCGTTGAAAATGTTCTTTGGTTAATACCATTGCAGCATCTAATCTTATAATTGAAAATTTTTTAGCTATGTTTAGAATAATATCTGTAACAGCTGATCTAACTTCTGATTTAAGAAAATTTAATTGAGCAGTATCATTCCATGGAATATTGGTTCCATCGTTACCATGATAAATATAGTTTGTTTGTTTGGTTTTAGAATTTACATATTTGAATACGACAGCGGCATCTGTTTTTTCATAGTAATTTTGATCGATATATAATTCAATATTTTTGTGTTCTGATAAGTTTGGAGAATTGAAATTATAATTCTGAAATGGTGATTCATTTGTTTGTATGAAATATTCTGGATGTTCTATAATCCATTTAGAATATATTCCAGTATGATTTGGAACTATATCACATCCAATTTTTATGCCTAAGAGTTGAGCAGATTTATTTAATTTTTCATAAGCTTTTGTACCACCTAAATCTTCAGATATGATATAATCATATATTGAATATGCACTAGCACCACTATTATAATTATTCATATTTTCTTTTATTTTCTTCGAGGCTGTAGATCTTTGCCAAATGCCAATAAGCCATAAAGCATTAAAACCATTATTAGCTAAATATTCTAATTCTTCAATAGGTATTTGATCTAATTGATTAATTGATCTATTATATTTTTTTGAAAGTTGATCTAACCAAACTTTAGTATTTTTTACTTGTAAAATTATATTTGTCATCCAATTTTTATCTTCAGTATAATTTTCTGGATAATAGTGGTCATATGAGGGAATATTAATTTCTCCAGGTTTACCATCCCTGTATTTAGTTTGTTCTTTGATGTAATCAATTGTTTGTAATATCGCTTTTTTAGTAACATTATTAAAATTAAATTGATCATTAAACTGTTCAAGTTGTGTTATGAAGTCGTCATTTGAAGATTTAATAATGGATGTAATTTGATTTAATTCTTGTTTGAATGTTTTTTTAATTAGTTTCTCTAATGATTTAATATTACTCTTTTCTATGTTATTGGTGGGTAGGAATTGATTATATTTTTTTAAGGTTGTATTTAGAATTATTGAGCTTACAATTTTATTATTGGGGATTTTTGAAAGATTGGGTTTATTATTTTTTAATTTAATTATATCAGAATTAATTTTTTTAAATAAGGCTTGATCATTAACATCATATACTGTATCTACCCTTTTTGTAGTAAGATGTTCAATTAGTAAAAATGATAACAAACTAGAAGAGTATATTTTATTCTTATCTTCTTTATCCTCATTATATATGGAAGTTAAATTGTCAATTTTATTTATGGTATTTTGATTTAAATTTAAAATATCAATTTTATATTCATTAAGAATATTGAATAAATCATGAACCATATAAATATGTAAAATTGTATGTTAAATATAATTTTAGATAAATTGGTAGATCATTATTTATTCTGTGGTTTATTCGCCTTCTGAAACTGACTCGGTTGATGTTGAGTCTTCGTTAAGTGATCCAGGTTTTAGATCGGTTGTTCTTAGATACAAATAAAGTGGTATTGCTGGAGAATTTCCAACACTAAATGCGATTAGTGCTACTGGTATTGTATACCACCATTCCATAGTATTGGTTTTTGTATATACTTCATATACCATCCATACAATTAGAACAATCAATGTAAAACCAACTTCTTGAAGAAGAAAATTTCCTATTGGATCACTGCTTAAGGCATTAAATTCAGTCGGTCCTGCAAAACCAGTATTTATCCAATTTATAGTATCAAGGATAAAAAAGAGTCCAGCTAATATTAGATATACATTTTTGTTTAATGTTTTCATGTTAATTTCAATGGTTTCCTTGATATAAAAATGAGATTTGTAATTATTGTTCATTTTAGTAAAAATGTATCTTATTCTATCTTTTAGTAACATTAATAACATAAGAAACATGTATTTTAACAATATTTGATATGTAATATTCGTTTTAAATGATTAAAATTGAATGTTAAAATATATAATTTGTTATTATTCCACATGCAAAATAGGTAATAATGTACGTATAAAGTCTATATTATTATAATTTTTAATAATTAAAAAATATTATAACAATAATCACACCCCTGTTATTCATGTGGAACTTTGTAAATATATAGAATATCATTAATTAAAGCTTCATGTATTAAAATTTATCAATATAGTTAATTTGCACTTGAAATAATTTTATATTTTAATTGTGATTTCTGTGATTATTAAGATATTTTCTTTGTGATTATTTATCCAAGATCTAATAGAATACAATATTATGTCAAATGATATAAGGTGTAAATATATCTGGTAAAAATATATATTTTATGAATATATGTATATATAGAAATATCGAGAATTTTACATAATTAAGGGGTGAGTTTAGATTCAATATTTTTTTTCGCGATGTATTTTATTGATAAATTTTAAAATTAGTAGTCTGAGACAATACACACCTATACTTCATATGGAAATTAATTAGTTATACGCAAAAATGTATCTACAGCTTATCTACAATCGCGAAGAGCGGTATTTAAGTCTTTTAAAAATAGGTGCATAAGAAATATAATCAAGAATCACTCTCTTAAAATCAAAAAAATTCAATATTTGATTTTACTATGTAAATTTAGGTATTAGAGAGCTTGAAACATAATAATAAATAAAATATGAATTAGAGCGTTTAAAATTGCTAATTTATATTTTCCATAGGAAATTACACCTATGATATTACACCCCCCTACGATTTCAGATTGATTTATTCAAAATACAAATTTGGATCTAAAAAATGAATTTGATAAATTATGCATTTATCCAATTAATAATAGATATAATTAAATAAGAATAAATCTATATAATGAAGTGAACAGTATAGTATAACTAAATATAATTATTATATTTTGTGGAACAAAATATTACAAGATTTTTTTTTATTTTTTTAATTACAGATGAATAGTTGGGGTCCCTGGGTCATAGTAAATTATTGTTTGAGAGTGCCTTAACTTAATATTTAATGTATAGACTAAGTTTCTTATGAAAAATATATTTTCAGCACTTGGATCAGTAAATTAATTATTCAACTAAATAACTAAATTAATAATTTTTATATTTTGAGCTCTAATTATCAATATTTATTATTTGATACAATTATTTCCTTTGCAATATTTTTATTAACTCATTTTAATTTATAATTGATTTTTAGGCCCGTTCTATCTTATTTTTTTCCAATGATATTTTTTTGAATATTTCATAATTAAATTATCCTGTAATATTGCTTAATATTAGGTAATTTAGGTATTTCTTTTGGAAAAAATTTATATTTAAAATTTTACACATTCAGCGTTTATAACACTAAAATTTAACTAAATAACTAGACCAACTTTTTATTAATTTTTACATCTTCAAATTAATTAATTTACTAGAAATAAAATTCCAGTATGTATCGAGGTATTTCCTAGTTGAAACAATAATTGGTTAATTCATAAAATAAATAGTTAAGTGTGCCTTTCATTTGGAACACATTTAATTTGTATATTGTTAATTAAATGTTTAATAATCCATACATTATTTACAGCATTACTCAAAAGAACATGATGATTAATAGTTGTAAGATATGCTATCTTCCAATTAAAAATAATGAGAAACAATTACCTTGTCCAAGATGTTTTAATCATTTTCACCAGGATCATTTAGCAGCATGGCTATTAAACAACAACTCATGTCCTATGTGTAAAAATATTTTATCTGATGACCTTAGACAGGATTTACAACCTAAAAATGAAGAAGAAAGAAAGAAGTTAGAAGAAATTCTAATGAAAGTAGATAATATTGAAGATATGGTATCAAAATTAGAAAAGAAACAAAAAAGAAAATTACGTAAGACTCGAGAAGAAGAATTTGATTTGAAAAAAAATACTTTTGCAGATTATATCAAAATTCTTTTCCCATTTCTACTAATAGGATCATCAATATTCGTCATTATATTAGCATTAAGATGAATTATTTTTTATTTATTTGATTATACCAACGAATAATGGATATAAATAAAGTAGAAACTTTTTTTCCACGATTAAATAAAATTATCACTATTCTTCGTAAAGAAAATAAATTACTCACACCAATTAAGAATGGTGGATGGACACCAGTTCAAATTATAAACCATTTAGTAGACTCTCAAACACAGGCATATTATAGAACTATGTGGATATTATCTGAAGATGTGACTACTTTAAAACCATTTAACCAAGATAAATGGGTTGAATTAAGTAAAGACTTCCCCCTTGATGCTGCATTACATATAATAAACGGATTATATACCCGATGGTTTCATCTTCTAAAAAATATAAATCCAAAAGATTATCAAAAAAAAGCCATCCATCCTGAAATTGGTGAAGTCGTATTAGGTCCTTTAATAGAGTATTATATCAATCATGGAGAATCTCATTTAGAAACTTTAATAAAATAAAAAATGAGGAGAAAAGGCCCTCTATCAAATTTGGGGGTTGGATTGTTAGCCATTTAGGGAGAAATGACTAAATTTGGGTTGAGCTTTCTCCTCATATAATCTCATCCAATAAAGTGAACGAGAGTAGAGAGCCAACTCATTATTCGCATTATCACTTAAGAATAAACATATTTTACAGATAATATCCTCATATATACAATAAATCAAAATATTTTATTTTAATATTCATTTTTTTTAATCAATACTGGGTTTTTTGCCAAACTAAATTCATCTAATCTACCTTTAGATGTAGTGTATGGCATATTTTTAACTTTTTCAGCATCAGCATATGCATTTTCTGCAATTTCTTCAAATGCATCAACTATATCATCTAATGCAGTTTTTGTCTCAGCTTCAGTTGGTTCTATTAACAATGCTTCTTTAACGATCATTGGAAAATATACTGTTGGAGAATGAATACCGTAATCTAATATTGCCTTGGCAACATCACCTGCATTTATTCCAGTGTCTCTCATTAGTGTCAACGGAGCAGCTAAAAATTCATGTTTTCTTGGCACTCCTTCTGCTTTAGGAACATCAAATCCTCTTATATTTTTCATTTTTTCCATTAGATAATTTGCATTCAATACTGCGGCTTCACACATTGCTCTTATACCTGGACCACCATTTCGATACATATGAGCTAATGCTCGTATAGCAATACCAAAATTACCATTATACCCATGAACCCTTCCAATTGAATATGGTAAATCATAATCAAAATAATACCAATCTCTTTCCATATCATATCTTGCAAGCGGCTTTGGTAAATATTTTACAAGTTTATCCACAACACCAACAGGCCCACATCCAGGTCCTCCTCCACCATGTGGTCCAGAAAATGTCTTATGTAAATTAAAATGTTGAATATCAAATCCCATATCTGCCGATTTGACTACTCCAACAACACCATTAAAATTAGCTCCATCAAGATACATTAATCCTCCAGCTTTATGAACCATATCAGATATCTCTTTTACTTGTGGTTCAAATATTCCTAAAGTATTTGGATTAGTTATCATGAATGCAGCTACAGTCTCATCTAAAGCAGCTTCTAATGCTTCAAGATCCACATAACCCTCTTCATTTGATGGCAACTCTACAACTTTATACCCAGCCATAGCAGCACTTGCAGGGTTGGTACCATGTGCAGAGTCTGGAACTAAGACTTTAGTTCTCTTAAAATCACCTCTCTCATCATGATACGCTTTTGCAATTAACATACCTACATACTCTCCCTGTGCACCAGCAGCAGGTTGAACAGTGACACCACCAAATCCAGTAATTGCTTTCAAAACTTCTTGTAATCTATATAATATCTCTATATTTCCTTGTTGGGCCATCGCAGGAGTATTGGGGTGCATGAAAGCAAATTGTTCAATTCTTGCAATTCTTTCATTTACTTTAGGATTATATTTCATAGTACAACTACCTAATGGGTACGATCCTACATCTACTCCATGATTCATTTGTGACAATCTTACGATATGCCTAACTAATTCCAACTCAGATACTTCTGGCAATTTAGCAGGTTCCTCTCTTTTCCAGCCTCCATCAAAATTTACTTTTGGGATATCTAATTTATCAGGTATATGAGCTCGTCTACCTTCTGCACCCATATCCATAATTAATTTTTCATTCCATTTTGCTTGGACTCTCTTTTCAACCATTATTGAAGCACCTCTTTTACTACATTGACAAAATTATCTAAATCCTCTTTTGAATGCAAATCAGATACAGCTATCAGTCTTTTACAACCTTCATTTGAAAATTTTATCCCTGGAACAAACCCTCTTTCAATACATTCTTTTTCTAAAACATCATGTGTAATATTTCCAAAATCAACTACAAAATCACTAAAAAAAGGCTGATATAATGGTGCACTTACACCATCTATTTCTCCTAACCTACCTGCGAGATAATGACCACGATCAGCTAACCCTTGAGATAATTCTACAAATCCTCTTTTTCCTAAAGCAGCCATATAAATTGCAGCATTAACTGCAGTAATGGACTCATTAGTACAAATATTACTTGTTGCTTTTTCTCTTCTAATATGTTGTTCTCTTGTTTGTAATGTAATACAGTATCCTGGTGAATTTGAATTCATCTCATTAGTTGCTCCAACCAACCTACCTGGTATTGCTTGTATCCATTTTCGATTATATTTAGAAGCTAATATCCCCAATAAAGGACCTCCTGCGGCAGGTACATTACCAAGCAATTGCCCTTCTCCAATAACAAAATCAACATCATAGTTTCCAGGGGGTTTTATAACACCTAAACTTAACACATCTACTCCTACTGATACTAAACCACCAGCTTCATGAATCAATTCAATTAATTTATCAGGATAATCCGGAAGCATACCATTATAAGATGGCACCTCAAAATATACTCCGGCATATTCTCTTTCTTTTTTATTTTTGTTTATTTCTTCTTCAAATAACTTAGTTGCTTTTTGCAATGGTAAATTACCATTTTCTTCTTCCAAAACTTCTATTTCAAAACCAGCGGCTTCAACATATGCTCTTGCCACTTCAATTCTATTTTGTGCAATACTACCTAAAAATAATATTTTATTTCTTTTGGTTAATCGAGTCATCACCAAACTTACCTCACCAAGTGCACTTGCCCAATCATACATAGATGCATTTACAACATCCATAGCCAAAATTTCAGCTAACATAGATTGGTATTCAAATAATATTTGTAATAATCCTTGACTAATTTCGGGTTGATAAGGAGTATAACTGGTGTATAATTCACCTCTTCTCATTAATTCTTCAATGGCTGCAGGAACATACATTTGTTTAACTCCACCACCAAGAAATGAAACCAATTCACTTACTCCTTTACTCTTATTAGCAATTTTTGTAAACAAATTTGTCAATTCTTGTTCAGAATATGGGCCTGGCATTTCTATAGGGCTTTTTAGAACCAAATCATTAGGAATATCAGAAAACAAATCCATAATATTATCTTTACCTATAATTTTTAACATTTCTTTTCTTTCTTCTTCACTTGTTCCTATATACGAATCATAAAATGTAGACATAATTACCCTTCTTATTATTATAAAATTTATAAAACTTCAAACTTTTAATTCTAATGGGTAAAAACAAGAAAAATATGTTATTTTCTAAAAATCATTTAACTCTGCTTCTATTACCTTCAAATATTCTTCAGCTGAAATCATATCATTATCATCAGCCATTTTTTTAATTTTTACTAACCAACCTCCTTCATAAGGAGAGTCAGATACTATTTCTGGATCATCTTCTAATTCTTCATTATTAGCTACTAACTCACAGTCAAAAGGAGCATAAATATCTCCTGTCGCTTTTAATGCCTCTACAACACAAACAATATCTTCTTTATCAAATTCATCTCCCTCATCTTCAAATTGAACATAAGAAATTTCTTTTAACATTTTTTGAGCGTAATCAGAAATACCCATTGTATATGTACCATCTTGATTATCTAACACCCACTCATGTGATGACAAATACATTCTATCTTTAGCTATTTTATAGTCTCCTATTTTCAAGAATTCCATTATATTAACACCGTTATTTTTCATCTTTATGAATATGTTCGATGTTTCAACTATAATTGTAATAAATTATTCAAATTGTATAATACAACTGCAAAAATCATTTTATCCTACTACCAATTCATAAACCATTAAAACTTCAAATAAATTCAAAATAAGTATATATGGAAAACATATCTATAGTTAAAGAACCAATAAAATTCTCATTAGTTGGCATAAGTGGGATTTTTATCAATTTTATTGTTTTAGCACTCTGTATTTATATTTTCAATTTCTCTGAACCGATCTCTCTAGCTATTGGTATCCTTTTTTCAATATCTACAAATTACTATTTTAACAGAATATGGACTTTTCAGTCCCAAAATCCTATTCTAAATGAATACTTCAAATATGTAATATCTAATGCTATTGGCTCATTTATTCAATATTTCTCAGCTTTATTATTTAACAATATATTCATCAACTCCAATTTTAAAACCATCAACATTCTTATTATTGAATTAGATACAATTTTTATTGCTAGTCTATTTGGAATATTTTTTGGATTTATTTCAAATTTTCTTTTTTCAAAATTCATAGTTTTTAGAAAAAAATCTTTAGTTAGTTAAATGGTTTCTTACCATAGAGTAATCTTGAGGATATAACAATTATACTAACTCCTATAAACCACATTCCAATGTTAACATAGTTTGGTTCTTCTACATCAAATTGCGGTACAAATTTTAATCTTGAATCTACATCAACTTCACTAACACTTACGATTGTCCCCAACCCTTCAACATCATTTTGTTTATCACCCCAATTATCATAATATGTCAAATTAGGAAAATCTAAATTATAATCTCCAATCGTCGTAAAATTTAAAACAAAATTAAACATAATTGACTCACCAGGATTCAAAGTCATGTCGAGATTCCCCGTAAAATTATTTTGTGAAATATTCATATAATTAAATCTAAGTACTTCTTCTGTTCTTTCATTATTAATTTCAAAATCTATAAAATCTCCTTCTTCAGTACTTAATTCTTCTAGTCCTAAGGATATGAGTACAGTGTCAGAAGGTAAGACCTGCATAATTGTTAAATTACTCATAGTATCATTCCAGTAGTTATTAATTAATATTGAAAAATCAACCGTCTCACCCAAAAACACATCGTTCTTGTTATCTGATGTAGCATATAACAATACTTGAACAAACCCCTCGTCTGTGGGTGTGTACGCAGATACCATATTAGAAACCAATAATATTGATAAAAATACAATAATTATAGATTTAATTAATTTCAAACATGCCACCTACTAAGACTTCTAACTAAAGCTAAACGGTAGGGTATTTAATTATTATTTTTGATTTCATACCATTTCATTACTCTCAACACATATACAATCAATTAATACTAAACTAATAACATATTAAGCCAACAATATATTCTTTATGACATAATTCAATCGATTTAATTTTTATTTGACATTATAATAATAAAAATGTGAGCCTTGAAGACTTCTTTGAAACTACCCCTCCCCCAAAAAAACCCCCTAAAAAAAAGGTAGTAAAAAACGAAAAAGAAGAATTAAACACATTCAACCCCCCTATTACTCCACAATTTACTGATTATTTTACCCCAAAACCCATCAAAAATGAAAAAAATATTGATAATTTATTTTTATTAGATGTTCAATATAATGGTAAATTAAATCTCGCACAATTGATATTCTATCATGAAAAGACACAATCACTATACTATTGGAATGATAACACTAATCACAAACCATATCTTATCACAATGTTATCTGAAGAAAGCATTAATAGCATAGACCAAGTGGTAAAATCCAAAGATTATCTAAAAATAGAAAAAACTTCTAAATATTTACCAATAGAAGAACAAGATATGGAAGTGATAAAAGTATATGGCGACAATCCCTTAGCAATCGGAGGATCTGGTACATCCTTTAGAAATTTTTTAAATCCATCTTTCGAAGCTGATATTAGGTATCACTTTAATTACATTGCAGATAAACAATTAACTCCTGCAACATATTATAAAATTGAGAATGGGGAATTAAAACAAATAGATCAAAATATTGGCTCCGTAAAAAACGAATTGGAAATCGAATTTAAGGATGAAAATGAAGAAGAAAAAGAAATGCTCAATGAATATATGCCTTTACTTTTTCAAAAAATGCCTGATGTAACTCGATGCGCATACGATATAGAAATTGGTTCAGATAAAAATCGATTACCTAACATAACTACCACCCCAGATCCAATAATATCAATCGCATTAGTTGATAATTTAGGACGTAAGATCTGTTGGGTTCTAAAACGACCAGAGGTTGATCAACCTTTCAACCAAATAGAAGATAAATCAGTAAATGTATTATTATATGACTCAGAATTAGACTTACTCGTTGATTTCTTTCATATAGTTGATCAATACCCCATTGCCTTATCATTCAACGGTGATAATTTTGATAACCCATATTTAATTAACAGAGCAAAGAAATTAGGTCTTGATTATAATGACATCCCTATTAAACAAAAAGGTCGATCAGATACAACATTTAATAATTCAATTCATGTAGATTTATATTTATTCTTCAGACAAGCTTCCATCAGATTATACGCTTTTGGAGGAAAATATGAGCGATCTTCACTCCAAGAATTATCATCTTCACTATTAGGTGAAGGTAAGATAGACCACCCTGAAGTTTGGATAAATGAAATGGATCTAAAAACACTAGTAAAATATAATGTTAAAGATGCAGAATTAACTCTCCAACTAACCCAATTTGATAATAACGTCGTTCTTGATTTAATATTTATTTTAATGCGTATCTGTAAAATGCCTATTTTTGATTTTATTAGAACAGCAGTGAGCGGTTGGTTAAAAATGTGGTTAATCTATGAACATAGAAAAAGAAATTTCCTAATTCCAAGAAAAGAAGATATATTATCTGCAAAAGGAGCAGCTCCAACAAGCGATGCTATCATTGAAGGTAAAAAATTTCAAGGAGCTATTGTATTAGATCCTAAACCAGGTGTTTGGTGGAATGTACATGTTTTAGATTTTGCATCACTTTATCCATCAATAATTAAAACAAGAAACCTATCATATGAAACAATTTTATGTAACCATGAAGATTGCAGTGATAATATTGTACCTGAAGTCGGTCATAATATATGTACAAAACGTGTAGGACTCTTCGCTATTGTTTTAGGCTTTGTCAGAGATACAAGAGTAAAATGGTTTAAACCTAGATCTTCAGATAGTAATTTACCTGAGTTAGAAAGAAGAAATAATGACGTAATTCAATCATCTTTAAAAGTTTTAATCAATGCGGGTTATGGAGTATTCGGATCAGACACATTTGACTTTTATTGTCCACCTGTTGCAGAATCTACCACAGCATACGCTAGAGATGCCATCAAATCAACAAAAAACTATGTAGAAAACACTTTGGGAGTCGACGTTTTATATGGAGATACTGACTCAGTATTTTTATACGGTCCAACAGAAGAACAGATTTCAAAATTATTAGATTGGGGACTTGAAAATATTGGCGTTGAATTAGGAACGGATTATGTATTTCGATATGTTGTTTTTTCAGATCGAAAGAAAAATTATTTTGGTATAACAACAAATGGAAATATTATTGTAAAGGGCCTTATGGGTAAAAAAAGTAACACTCCTCAAATAATAAGAAAAACCTTTACTAATGTCTTAAACATTCTAAAAAATGTTAACAATCCAGATGAATTTCCAATAGCAAGGGAACAAATTGTCAACACATTAAAACAAATGGTAAATAAATTGGAAACTGGAAATTTTACCCCAGAAGATATATCTGTAAGGATTACTCTTTCAAAAAAACTTAGCGATTATTCAACATGGACTCAAACAGTACAAGCTGCAGCTCAACTCCTGGGTGATGATAATTTTAATGAAGAAATCACAGTTGGATCTACTATAGAATATATTAAATTAAAAACCCCTAAACGTATAGTAGTTCCAAATCACAAAAACTTAGCATTTCCATCAGGAGAATCACAAAAAGTCTCCGTTAAACCAGTATTATTAATTAAAGAAGGAGAAAAATTAGATGGTAAACCAGTAATTGAAGCAGCGGAATCTACATTTAGCCAAATACTCTCATCTATAGGTTCATCATGGAATGATGTAATGGGTGTAATGTCACTCGATGATTTCTTCTAATCAATCATAATATATCATAACTATTGTTTCTTCTCTATTTCACTCCAAATAGGTTTTTTAATATGCAACATCATTAAAATTATAGGAGTTGCTCAATCATCTCAGCCGATATGCAAACATGTCCATCTTGTGGAGATCTCGTTCCAAATGAATATGTTTTATGTGTTTGGTGTGGTTTTGATTTAACTTTAGAAAAAATTAGAAAAGCAGGTATAACAATAGATAATCGAGATGCTCTGGCACGAATGGTTAGGGTTGTTACAAAACCCCCTAGTACATTCAAAGAAATATCTTTACTTCCCGATAACCGTGGAGGTAAAATGGTCCTTTTTGCAATTGCTATAATTATGACTTGTAACATGATTGTCATTATGTCAAAATTAGATGGATTAATTATGAATTCAGAGGAATTTGAGTCCTATTTAGTCATAGATTTACCCATTCTTGTACCGATATCGATCCCCCTATTTGGGACTGATGATATAACCGGATTAAGAAATTCTTTAGATTTTGAAATTGATATTCATATAAAATTATCTGGGAAATTTTTCATCAATCTTTTTATTTTGGCAGTACAGCCCCTTCTATTATATATAATGTTTTTACAAATTTGGAAAGTTTCAATCAGAATACTCGCCCTTCTTTCAAGAACTTTTGGTGGTAGAGTAGATAATGACAAAATCAAATCCGTGGTTGGATACTCTCTAATACCAGTATTAATCGGTTGGACACTCGCTTGGCTCTCTAGATTATTTACTCCAGAAGTCAATGTTTCAGGCTCCTCTTATGAAGACATACAATCTGGAATAAAATCTTTCTCAGAAGAAGGACCTGGTCTAATAGGTTTAACATTCCTCTATTTGGGTTGGGCCTGGACATTTGCTTTAGGTATCATAGGAATGAAAAATGCGTCTAGATTATCTTGGGTAGAAGCATTCTTAGTCACTTTATTATCTTATGGAGTATTTATCGCAGTAGTACTTTAATTTTCAAAATATTCCAAATTTAATTTTAGAGGAGATGATAAAACTTCATCAATCACAAATAAATTTTTAACAATTTTTTCTTTAATCACATAATTATCTTTCAACATTGTTCCCTCAAAAATAATCTCTGGTTTAATCAACCCAAAAACCAATTTTAAACGAATTAATATCTCTTTCACTAGCTCCCCCTCATATACCATAAAGTTAGAATTTTCTAGTTTATTTCCTTCACCACAAAGAGGACATTCTTTTGTTCTTTTCAATTCTAATTCAGTAAATGTATTTGATAAGCCATCATAGAATAAATAATTTTTAATCAATGACCCCACTCCTAAAATTAATTTAATGATCTCTTGTGACATCAACCCTCCAATTATAGAGGAAAGAGTTGAGATTGACGGCAATGCAATTTTTTCTATATTATTTTTTTCTTCTTTTCTCTCCTCTCCTAATGGTGAACATGCTTGTGCTAATTTCTCTTGAGATACTAATGGTTGACATTCAAAACATGCACTATCATAAGGAAGAATTGTTTGAACATCTCCCATAAATGCAAACATCCCACCATTAACCATGGGCTTCCTAATATTTAATGCTAATGAGTTTGCCCACCGTCTTCCTTCAAATGTATCTAAACAAGATGCAATAATATCAACACTATTCTTTAACTCATCAGATATTTTTTGCATTTTTTCTCCAAAATTAATTATATCTACATCGGGATTTAATGACTCCAATCTAAATTTAGCAACATATGCTTTGTTTTTTCCCACATCTTCTTCTCTAAATAATAATTGTCTATTCAAATTAGAAACTTCAACAGTATCGTAATCAACTAAAATTATTTTACCTACTCCGCTCATCACTAAATTTGTTGCTACAATACTACCTGTAGCACCAACCCCTAAAACTAACACACATATTTTTTTTAATGCATCTTGATTCCATTCAGGTATTAATTGTTGTCTTGAATATCTATTATCTTTCATATCTAATTTATCCTTTGAGTACTAAATTACTCCTCCTTCAGTTCTTGCTATCAAATAACATTTATCACCATCAGTTAATCCTACTGCATCAAGCGTATCAACATCGTTTAATTGTTGGCCTCTAAAAACTACAATAACTGTGGATGCAGGTATCCTCCTTTCTTGTGCAACTCTTGCTTTAAGTTTCGCAACAGTATCTTTCGGATCTAGATTTAATTTCATAGGTGCTCCCCCGCCAATAGCAGATACTACTTGTATTTCCATATACTTTCTATTATCAATTTTAATTATAAAAACATAAGTTAATTACTATGAAATGAAGCAATATGTTGTAGGATTAATACCAAGGAAATTGTTTTTTAATTTTTGCACGTTTATAAGATCGATATGCAGCAATAAAAACAAAACCAACCAAATAATATAGTGGATAAAAAAATCTTTGAACCCAAAAAAGAAATAGAAATTCTTCTATAAACCTATCATAGCTTCTTGATATGAATAAAAATATAAATGCGGCATAAAAAAAAGGTCCTATAGAAATAACTAAAGTAGCAACAAACAAATTAATGAATGAATATTTCGCAAAAAATAGCCCTCTGCCCATAATTATATTAAAATAAAAATGCCCATCTAAATACTTGTTCCATAATATATCATAATTTGTTAAAACATAGTTGCACCTAAATCCTTCGCACGCTTGTAAAATTGTAAGACTGCAATCATCAAAAGACTAACAAAATAGTAGAATGGATAAAAATATATTTGAACAGAAAAAAGCGACCAAAATATTTCAAATAACCCTCGCCCCCCTCCTGAATTAATAATAGTTCCAAGAATAGAAAATATAATTGGCCCAAGTAACATGAGTAAGAACCCGTAAACAAAATTAATTAGCCAATATTTAGCTAAAAACTCTTTAAAGGTTAACTTCTCCATAATAAAACCATAAAAAACCTCATCTAAATTATTATCACATTATTATATGTCAACATGTCATAAATTCGTTAGATACCAAACAAATTTTATTATAATCAAATGATATAAAATATAATGAAAATAGTCATCAAAATTGGTGGAAGCACACTTTACAATAATTATGACATTAAATTAGATTTAATAAAAAAATGGATAAAAATTATAAAACAATTAAGACAAGATGGTCATAGAATTGGTGTTGTTATTGGTGGTGGTAAACCAGCAAGACAATTTGCAAATGCAGCAAAAGAATTGGGAGCAACCAACTCATATCAAGACTTTTTAGGAATTGAGGCCGCAAGACAAAATGCTAGGTTATTTATCGCTGCATTACCCGATGCATACCCAGATCCTCCAGAAACATATCAAGAATTAATCAAAAAGACAGCAACTAACGATTTAGTAATTACTGGTGGTTTTCAACCTGGTCAATCAACTAACGCAGTAGCAGCTTTATTTGCAGAACATATAAGGGCAGATTACTTATTTAACATATCAAATGTCGAAAAAGTATATGATAAAAATCCAGAACAATTTTCAGATGCAAAACCATATGATGAATTAGACTATTCAACATTCTCAAACATTTTACAAACCTATGATCAACTTCCCGGAACATATGAATTGTTTGACCACATAGGTTTTGATGTAGTAAGAAGATCAAACATAAAATTAGTATTTATTAATGGAGAAAATCCAGAACATCTGATTGATGTAATTGATGGAAAACCTCAAGGAACAATCATTCAATAATTGATATAAGATGACAATAATAGATATTTTACGTTTAGATCACCGCACTATCAGAGATCAAAGAATTACATCTCATGTAGCTTTGACATCAAGAGCATTTGGATCATCTTCATTTTATTACACGGGAGAACAAGACTCAAATATGGAACAATCAATACATGATGTTTCTAAACGTTGGGGAGGTGATTTTTCAGTAAAATACTTAGATCACTATAATGATCTTCTACGTAATTATGATGGTGTAATAATTCATCTTACAATGTATGGAGAAAACCACGAAAAATCATTACAAACAATAAAAAACACACCAGATTTGAATAAATTTTTAGTTATTGTAGGTGGCCCCAAGGTACCAAGAAGTATTTATGAAAAAGTTGATTTCAACACAGCCATAGGTTGGCAACCACATTCAGAAGTAGCAGCAATTGCAATCTTTTTACAAAATTTAGTCGGCAATAATTCACTATACTACAGTTATCCAAACAGTGATGTTACCATAAATCAAGAAGGACCTAAATCAAAACGCTCAGATCGTTTTAAAAATAAATAATATTATTTATCATACTCAAAACGAGTTATATTTACAATATCTCCTACAGTTAGATTGCCCTTTCCTTGACTAGTATTATATTGTAATTCAGTTGATATACTTTCAAATAATTTGATCCCTAATTCAAATTCTATTTTTCTTGCTACAGCATCAGTTGGTTTCATATTTTGACTCTCAATCGATCTAATATATGCTTGGGATACGCCAGTTTTACTTGACAATTGCTCTTGAGTCATACCCTTTTTCATTCTAGCTTGATTTATTACACTTCCATAATTCTCAATGAGATATTCTTTATCTTTTTCATCATTTCTATTTGGAATTTTCCTCTTAAAACCACTAGTCTTTGAAACACCCTTTCCAATATTTTTGTTTTGTATTTTTTGACTCTTAACATAATTTAACTGAGGTTTTTTATCTTCTATTACATTACCAAAACTCACACAATTCCCACACACATTCAATAAAGCCCCCTCGACCTTAATTGTGGTTGGAGATTTTGTCTCTCTACTACACATTTCACAGCTTTCAACAATTTGTTTTTTCATCTACAATCCCCTTAGTAAGAATAAACCCTTACATTAAAAACATTATTTCTAACACATTATTAATATTTTAAAAAATACAATCTTGCCACTAAACCTCTAACAGTAATCCCTTATTATATTAATATCATATCCTCATTATGGAATTATTAGAATTATTACCCATCCTCTTTCACCGAATTGGGTTAATAATTTCATTTGTATCTGCAACAATCATCAATTCCATCCCCTGGATATATGAACATGAATCAGATACCTCATTCGCTATTACGATAAATCATATATGCATACATGCAGCTCGTATAGGTTTGACGATACTATTGATTACAGGACTACTTCGACTACAAAATGGTATACCTGACTCAATCATAATCAAATTAATTTTTGTTATAATCACTGTTATAATTTCATTTTTAGTCAAACCAGCATCAAAAATTAAAAAATATGATTTACTCCCTTTACTCTTATTTTCTTCAATTTCCATCACATCATTAGTAGGTATTTATCTTTAAATAATAGAAGTTCATATTAGTAACATGGCACAAATTGTAAAATCAATTTCTTCTTTCTTTGAAGCAAGTGATTTTTCAAAATTAGTTTATAGGTCGTTAATCATTCTTTCCGGACTAATGCTATTATTTTTTCTAGGCACTACAGAATATAATTTTGGTCAAGCCGTACTTTACATGTTTATCTGGCTGATCCTAGTCCTAACTTTAGACTCTCCAGAGAAATCAACATTGAAACCATTTGAAGAAATCATCATTGAATAATAAATCATTCATAATTAGATTTACAATCCAATTCCCATTAATACTTTGTAAAAATTGATTATTTTAGATATGTCAGAAGACTCAAATGATACACAAACAAACATTGTATCTGATAATTCTGACTCCACAAAATTCAATTTATTATTCTTAGCAGTATTAATTGATTTATTAGGATTTGGAATAATAATTCCCATACTTCCATTCTTAGTAAAAGATCTTAATTCTAATCAAGAAGGATTACTCGTTGCATTATTATTAAGCACCTATTCTCTAGCCCAATTTATCTCATCACCTATTTGGGGACGTTTATCTGATAAAATTGGAAGAAGACCTGTTATATTAATTGGTTTAATAGGGTCCTCTATTTCCTTTGCTTACTTCGGAATTGTAGAAGAATATATCTTATTACTATCTAGCCGTATTTTAGCAGGAATTTTCACAGGAGCAACTCTACCAACAGCAAGGGCATATGTTGCCGACATTACTCCACCAAAAGATAGGGCAAGAAGATATGGTTTACTGGGTGCTGCATTTGGTATTGGTTTTACATTTGGTCCTGCTATCGGTAGTCTACTATCATTAGATATCTTTCTAGTTCCAAATTTTCCTAAACAAGCTAGCGCATCCTTTTTTGCTGCAATATTGTGTATGGGAAATTTTATTTTAGCATATTATAAATTACCAGAGAGTTTAATTGACAAAGAAGATGACTCATCCCCCTCCTTAAGCACTACAAAACAATTTAAAATACTCTCTAAAAATAAAATGATATTAATTTTATTCACAATATTTTTCATAACCACATTAATATTTTCATCATTCGAGTCAATTCTCCCTTTATTCGCAAATAATATAGATGACAGAATCAACGAACAAAATATTGGTTATTTCTTTGCTGCTATTGGTGTATTAATCGCCATTATTCAAACCACTCTGGTTGGTCCAATAGTTGATTTTTTTGGAGAAGACAAAACAATTTACTTAGCTCTAATTTTACAAACCCTAAGCTTCTTTCTTATTTCAATTGCAACCTCAGTTACTTTACTCGGAATTACAATAATTCCTCTCACATTAGGCACCGCTTTACTTAACCCATCACTTACATCCTCCCTATCAAATAAATTAGATAAAACAAATCAAGGAATTGGTTTGGGTCTCAACTCCTCTATTGGATCTTTAGGTCGAGTAATTGGTCCACTATATGGTGGTTTACTATATGATAATCTTTCACCCGGATCTCCCTTTAGTATCGGTTCCATAATTTTACTTATTTTAGTAATTACTACGTATAATCAAACATTTGTTAAACAAGATAAATTATGAATTTCAATTAAATTACTAACCACAAATTGAAATTTTTATGTATGTTAATACTTCACACATATTATAGATTTTATAGGGATTTCTTATGTTGCCTCAAGATGATTATTTCGCAAGATTAACAATAGAAACTAATGAAATGAAAAGAGAACAACCCGGTTTTCAACCAGTAAATGGAAATTTAAATCATTGGCAAGGATTTATCTTAGGCACTAATCTATATGATGGAGGTATATTTGTATTCGACATTCAGCTACCAAGAGAATATCCCTTCAAACCCCCGGATACAAAATTATTAACTCAAGTTTGGCATCCAAACGTATTCAATGAAAGAGTTTGTATTGGTATATTAGGAAAAGATTGGGCCCCAACTAATAATCTAGTTGATATCATAGAAAGTCTTCGTTTTCTTTTATCAAATCCCAATCCTGAAGATCCCCTCCACTCATCAGCTGCAAAAATGATGAAAGATGATTATGATGCATTCAAAACCAAAGTCTCCGAATGGGTAAATGAATATGCAACATGGGATCAATTAGAACAATATAATTTGTAATTTTAATTATGTTGTTTATAGTTTCATATCGAAATTTTTTAAATAAGGCCGTTATCAACAGTTATTGAGAGTGTTTAGTTATGACTAAACAATCTAATTGATTGCCCCTGTAGTGTAGCTCGGCCGATCATCGTGGACTGTCAAGCATGAAATTTTAAATTTCAAGTTCACAGATCTCCATGGACCCGGATTCAAATTCCGGCGGGGGCGCTATTTTTTACTTTTTTCAACTAAATCGATAATAATTTTATATCATACCCTTATCTGATAATATTATGGAAATCAGCGACATCTCAACATTCCTTGATTATTTCAACAAAATACACAAACGAAGTTTGGCTGTAATGAAAGCCATACCAACTGAATCTTACAACAAAAAACTATCACCGACATCCCTATCTTTAGCAGAGTTAATTATTCACATAGCAAATATTAACCTTGAAATGTATGGACAAACACTACGAGGTAATATTAGTAAATATTCAGGATTTTCATCAGAAAATATATCGGATCCAATTCAACATTATATTAAATCATATGATGAAATAGTTTCAATAATATCATCATTTGATACTAATGATTTACAGAAAAAGATTAACACTCCAGCTAATTTCCCAATAACTTGTTGGAAATGGATGCGGGCCATGATAGAACATGAAATACATCACAGAGGTCAAATTTATTCAACTTTAAATTATCTTAATATCAAAACCCCTCCATTATATGGTTTGACATCAGAAGAAGTAGTAGAAAGAAGTCATTAACATTAAACAAAATTTACATAACATAATATATTATAATTATATGGAGGAACTAATTTGGCTCAACAATCTTCTAGTCGATCTTCACTTGAAAGATATCATTTGAGAAAACAAGTACAAGAACTAGAGAATAAAACAAGCCATATTCAATCCACCACATTAGTCACACTTTACATACCACCAGGA